>SDBT01000268.1_pt1 | contig 78487 bp, 82 predicted proteins | sample 2277101 | NCBI WGS metagenome assembly SDBT01 (sample SAMN10404973, study PRJNA504765) | marine sediment metagenome | isolation source: marine sediment core GS10_PC15, 103 cmbsf | place: Arctic Ocean: Southern Knipovich Ridge | collected 2010
AAAGCATATTATGAGAAGAATAAAGAAAAAATAAAAGCAAAATACAAAGCATATTATGAGAAGAATAAAGAAAAACTAAAAGAATATTATGAAGAGAACAAGGAAAAAATAAAAGCAAAACACAAAGCGTACTATGAGGAGAACAGGGAAGCAATAAGAGCCTATGGAAAAGCATATTGGGAGCAGAACAGGGAAGCCCTGAAAGCAAAATGCAAAGCGTACTATGAGGAGAACAAGGAAGTCCTAAAACCAAAACACAAAGCGTACTATGAGGAGAACAGGGAAGCAATAAGAGCCTATGGAACAGCATATTGGGAGCAGAACAGGGAAGCCCTGAAAGCAAAACGCAAAGCATATTATGATAAGCATAGGAAAAAACTGAAAGCTCGTGTTTGTCCTGTCTGCGGTAAAGAATTTTTTCCTTCTCGTTCTAACCAAAAATACTGTAGCAGAAAATGTTACCAAAAAGAATGGTATAAGGAGAACAAGGAAAAAATAAAGACTAACTAAGCAAAACTGAATGGTCTCCTATTGAGGAATGAACGTGAGCGTGAGAAAGAAAAGGGAAACCAAGAAACTGGAGCTTTGCGACGAGTGCCGCGAAGAACACGAGTTTGGTATGGTATGCAGAAACTATCTACGTCTGCAGCGTTCGCGCATCAGCTTTAATTTAACTAACCTGCACGTGCGACCTGGAACCGAGTACCACGAAATAGTGTTATTGCTTGTGCAGTATGTTTATAAATGCCCAACAGAATGCACATTGTGCCTTAATTGAACATTTTTCGACTTCTGTAGTATGCGTAAACATGCATTATGCCGTAAGTGCATACGAAACCGTCGACAGGTGCTAGCAATTTAGTAGAACAGGGATTGAACAAGTGTGAATGCTGTACGTGAGGAAATTAGGTATAGTCTCCCAATGTTAATTGCTAATGTGGCGATTGCTCTGGTTTTTGTGGGTATGAGTTACCTTGTTCTATGGACGCTAAGCAGCATTAGCACCGAAATTGTATTTTTGTTACAGATAGGGTTATTGCTTGCAGCTGGAATTTTTTTAGTGCGAACTCTGTTTGATGTCTTAACGATTGTCGATAATGTAACGGGGCTATTTTTGAGGCTTTTGGGCATAAAAGAGGGCTGGTCTAGACAGCGAATCTTCAATGACATTATCTACATAGTTGCCCTCCTTTTGGTGGCTGCTACACTATTTCCTCTTTTTAGTAATCTATCAACTTTTGGACCCTTGTTGCAGGAAATAACTACCTATGCTGCCTTGGGATTTATTCTCTTGTTCGTGTATGATATTGGACGAACCTTCTACAGAATTACCGAAGCAAAGGCTATCTCGGTTGCAAGCCGGCTTTCAAATTCAAGTAATGATGAGGAGAACATAAATGGAAAATAGTATTTGTACGATTGAACACCTCAAAAGCTTCATTGATTTATCACCCAAAGAAGAGAAAAAACTGAAACAAATCATCAACAAACATCCAATGTGTGTTACGCCATATTACATGTCGCTGATAGACTGGGACGACCCTGATGATCCGCTAAGAAAGATGGCAATTCCATCACTGAATGAACTTAACCTTCAAGGTTCCTACGACACCAGCGGTGAAGCAGAGAACACCAAAATGTCCGGACTTCAGCACAAATACCATGAGACCGCCTTGATATTAGCCACAAACAAGTGTGCAATGTATTGCAGGCACTGCTTCAGAAAGAGGCTGGTTGGCTTGCAAACTAAGGAAATAATTGAGCGTTTAGAAGATGCCGCAGAGTACATAAAACAACACGAACATGTCAACAACGTTTTGGTCACTGGTGGTGATCCCCTTGTGCTCGAAAACGGAATTATCGAACAGATTCTTTCGATTCTATCTGACATTCCGCAGATAAAGTTCATACGGTTTGGCAGCAGAGCGCCAGTAACCTTTCCGTCACGGTTCGAAGACGATGAGCTCTTAGGAATCCTTTCAAGGTATTCGCGTCCAGATCGACGGATATACGTTGTTAGCCAGTTTAACCATCCAAATGAAATAACTAAACAGTCCATCAATGCTGTGGATAACCTGATAAAATCAGGCGTTATCGTGAACAATCAAGCAGTCTTGCTGAAAGGCGTTAATGACAATCCTATGACGTTAGCTAATCTGCTGAACAGTCTGGTGAGTATTGGCGTTAATCCGTACTATATTTTCCAATGTAGACCTGTCAAGAGAGTTCAACACAATTTCCAAGTACCCATATGCAAGGGTATAGAAATTATCGAGAAAGCGAAGGAGCACTGTAACGGTCACAGTAAACGGTTCAAGTATATCATGTCGCACATAACCGGCAAGATAGAAATACTGGGCATATTCGACGATGAGATATACTTCAAGTATCATCAAGCAAAAAACAGGGAGAACCTAGGCAAAATCTTCAAAAGACCAGTTGATGAAAGCGCTGGCTGGCTAGACGATTTCAAGTCAAATTCAGTGCGTGTGCTGGATGCTGCTCCCTATCTTTTGTAGTATTCGTCTTCTGTAACATTGTATATCTCCAGTGCCTTCACTGGACCATTTATCACACGGGCTGTGTGCCGTGTTTTGGCAGGAACAAACAGGCAGCCCTTCTTTTTTATGATGACTTTTTGGTCTTCAAACATGAATTCCATTTCCCCCTCCAGAACGACAACAAGATGTTCTACTGTGTGTGTATGGAAAGGAATCTTCACGTCTTGGTTTTTCAGTTCAAAGTAGTTCATCGTTAACTCGTTTCCGTGGATAAGCCTCACGAGAACATCCTTGTATATTTCCTTAGATGCTAACGAGTCCAATTGGAAAGACAACATACAACTCACCATACAGTCTGATATGCTAGAATGAAACGAGCAAGTTTATGTACGTTGTGTCTCTGCGTGCATAGGTTCATTCCAAGTTCCATTATTTTGTAGCTTATTTTTGGAAAGGTTTATCTTGCTTGAGTTATGTTTTCCCATACACAACGTATCTGCTGAGAAATGTAACCTTGATGATTTGTGACAATTATGAACGCCCTGTTCTCAACCTAAGAATTTCTGTTACCCAAAAATGCGACAAACATTGCCCCTACTGCCACAGGGAAGGCGAAAGAAAACCCTCAACAGTAATGACAGTAAATGAGATCGTTCGCATAGTTCGGATAGCCATCAGCCTCGGAATCAGCCGAGTTAAACTAACCGGAGGAGAACCCCTACTTCGCAAGGAAATCGTCGAGATCGTCCATGGCATCACTCTGATCGAGGGCTTAACAGACCTATCCATGACCACTAATGGTACTCACCTGAAAGGCTTAGCTAAAGACCTGAAAGCTGCGGGATTAGGTCGAGTGAACATAAGCCTCCCCACCCTAGACCCTAAAATATACACTAATCTCATGGGAGGCGACCTACAAGACGCCATTGAAGGAGTCAAAGCCGCGGTAGACGCTGGATTACACCCTGTGAAACTGAATATGCTGGTGCTCAAAAACGTTAATGACTACGAAATAGAAAAGATGATCCAGTTTGCAGCGCAGACTGGAACAATCTTGCAGATGATTGAACTGGAGCCGATTAACCTCAGCAAAACATACTACGAGCGTCACCATCTTGGCTTGGATGCGATCGCACAGAATCTAGAGAAGTTGGCGTCGGAGACGAGAATCCGAAAGTATATGCAGAAACGGCGGGTTTACGTTTTGCCGAAAGTGAATGTTGAGCTTATTCGTCCCATAGAAAACACCGAGTTTTGCGGCAACTGCACCCGCCTCCGCGTGACAAGCGACGGAAAACTAAAGCCATGCCTCATGAGAAAAGACAACCTAGTGGACATTCTTACGCCCCTCAGGAAAGGAGCCGATGCCAAAAAACTGACAGAAATCTTCATCGAAGCAGTCAAAAAACGTGAACCATACTGCAAATCTGCTTCGTCTAAGACCAGCGTTTGATTGACTGTTTTTTGTGTATTTTAAATCCGAAAGCTTTAGAACTGATCTTCCCTTTAGAAAGAGTCAATACGCGCCTGAAACGTGGGAATGATAAATAATTTGATGCCCGAAGAACAGTCACCTTCAAGTTCCAACAAGTGGGCTTACGCCTTTGCAGCAATCCTAATAATCCTTATCGTCAACACTGGAGTATTCGCAGTAGCTTTCTTGAACATTCAAAACCAACTGGAAACAATGGATGCAAGCCTAGCTGAGCAGAGCAGCGAAATTCAGGACATGCAGAATCAACTTGAAATCTTTGATGCAATAGATCAGACTGGCTTGATGCCTTGGCCTACGATTTATAATCAAGTCAAAGATTCCGTTGTTCTTATCCAAACCAATCTTGGTTTAGGCTCCGGATTCGTTTATGACACTAAAGGACACATCATAACTAACCATCATGTAATCCAAGGCGCCGAAACCATACAGGTTTCATTTCTGGACGGAAACATAACTTCCGCTAATATAGTTGGTATGGACATCTACAGTGACCTAGCCGTCATAAAAGTCGATCCGGAAGTTACAACATTATATCCTGTGGTTCTCGGTAGCTCCTCTGAACTTGCTGTGGGATCGCCTGTTGCGGCTATGGGTAACCCCTTCGGTCTCAGTGACACGCTAACCGCGGGCATTGTTTCTTCTTTGGGGAGGACGCTGACTGCCGCAAAAAATTATGTAATCATAGACATAATCCAGATTGACGCAGCCGTAAACCCCGGAAACTCTGGTGGACCCTTGGTTAACATCTATGGTCAGGTTGTGGGCGTAAACACGGCTATAGAGTCAGAGACTGGCACCTTCACAGGTATTAGTTTTGCTGTTCCATCTGACACGATTAAACGGGAAGTTGACGATTTAATAGCAACTGGTTCATATGCTCATCCTTGGTTAGGCGTCTCTGCACGGGACGTGAACATAGTTATTGCAGATGCCATCGGTTTGGAGAAGCCTCAGGGAGTTCTTGTTGTGGAGGTAACTGAGGGGAGTCCCGCAGACCAGGCGGGGCTAAGAGGCGGAGACCAGAATGTCACATTAGCTGGTCAGTTGATTCCGATTGGGGGAGACGTGATTACAGGAATAGATGGTTTACCTATGAGAAGAATGGCTGATGTTGTGGTTTACATGGAACGAAACACTAGTCCAGGAGATTCCGTGGTTTTTGAAATTATCAGAGACGGACAGGAACTTAGCTTAACTGTAACTTTGGGAGAACGACCCCTACCCTAAAATGACGTTTGATGTGCCAAAAAAAGAAAAACTGTGTTACTAACAAAAACTAGTTACCATTGTTTGTTTCAGAATGTTTTTTGCTGATGTGTTTTGCCCTTTTTCAGGCATTGTGGGCACACGCATTGAAATGGAAGATTTTTGGTTGCACAAACGTCAGCATACTTGCAATCAGAACATGAAAAAACCTTACTACACATCAAGCAATTTTGGAGGAACATAGCTTCATCGTTTAGAATGCTGGAGATTGTGTCAATGAGCTCTTCGATTTTGTCGAAACTGTTTATGCTGTAAGAACCTTTATTTCGGTTGTATTCCAGACCAAGCCTTAGTAGGCGACTAAATTTTCCTCTTTCAACATAAGGAAGTATGAACGATTTTTTATCCAGAACTACCACTTTCATCAACCAACTAGACTTTATTCATCTTCGTGAGATACTCTACCTCATCAGTATTCAGTTTGAGCCAAGAAATTATTGGACTTGACTTTTGTTTCTCCAGAATAATCTTGACGAACGGAACAATATCTGTTTTAGCGGTAGTTCGTGAAACGTGACATTTTAGAGCTATTTTTGCGCAGATATTCTTCAATTTTGTCCTTTTGCCTTTTGTCCAATAAAGCTTCATTATCCTTATCGGCGGGGATATGACTTCAAAAGGTTTAAACGATTCTGGGGAGACCGTCGCAGCCTCGGCAAGAAGGTTGAAAAAGTACTTTAAAAGGCGCCAGTTTTCTGTTCCTACTCTGCCTCTGAAGACATCTGCCCTTGAAACCAGATCATACGCTTGCGCCAAATCCGCTGAGTCAGGGTATCTACGCGGGAGATTGTCACTAATTGAAAGCAAAAAATCGTCATAATTGACGCTTGAGCGGTTAAGAATCATTGCTGCATCTCTAACAGATTCCGCCGAAAACACTCCCATAAGCGTTTCATACATGCCAATAGCCTTGTTTCGAGAACTCAGAAACATGGTGTCTTGGACTCTTAGAACTGTTTTTCCTTCCGATGTGCTCTGTAGATCATTTATTGCAGACCGCATGTCGCCTCGACTATTCTGAGCAATTCTCTCAAGAGCTTCAAATTCAGCTTCAACATTTTCCATAACGCAAATTCTTTGCAACATGGTGATTATCAGAGGTATGCGTATTTGTTGGAACCTTATCATCTGGCAAACTTTTTTCAAAGGCCTAAGTTTTTTTATATCTGGATTGTTGGCAGCCATTACAACGGGAATAAGTGACTCTTTGACGATGTTGATTATGGCTTTTATGCCACCTCTATCTTGTTGACCAAAAACGCCGTCAACCTCATCCAAAAATAGGATATTGCCTTTGGTTTCCGTAGAAAACGTGTCCAAGGCAACAAACGAGGTGGCTGGTTTGCCTACCTTGTTGATTGCTTTTTCTGTTCGTGTATCGCTTGCGTTCATTTCAATAATTGTGAAATTAAACTGGTTTGCGGCTGCGTTAACTAAAGCCGTTTTTCCTACTCCTGCTGGTCCATAAAGCAATACTGCTTTTTTTCGTCGGCGTTTGTTCTTTAACCAGTTGATGAACATAGTTTTTGCTTGTTCGTTGCCTATTACGTCTGATATCTTTTTTGGGCGGTACTTTTCAACCCATAAAAGATTGGTTTTCAATTACTTTCCCCTTTTATTTCTCAAACTTTGAGAACTGAGCAAGTAATGCACTTAATTGAATGTCGCTGTTTGCGCCTTGTGTAAGCCGATAATCATATTCTCCGATATTGTCTGTTAGTTCTGCCTTTTGGCTGTCGGATAGGTATGGTACTTTCATTAGTTCTCTTTGCATCTGGCGGACTATTTCTGAGCCAGAAAAACCATATTGACCAATCAAATCATACATCATCTTTCTTGCCTCTATAAAGTTGCCACTTAATGCTTTGTTAAGCATTAACTGTACCTGTCTTGGACTAGCTTCACCGAATACCTGAAGAATCGTTTGTTCATCTATGACGCCTGTTTGGTATGCGGCGGCGGTTTGTAATGCGTTTATGGCATGTCTGAGGTCTCCTTCAGAGTATTCCACAATTCTTTCTGCTGCTTCTTCTAATAATTGCAGATTTTCTTTTTGGGCGATTTTTTTGAGATGCTCTACCATGGCGGTCTTATCTAGTTTTGAGAAACGGAATATGACACAACGACTTTGAATCGGTTCAATAATCTTGCTGGAATAATTGCATATTAGGATGAATCTGCTGGTTCGAGAGCTGGTTTCCATTATTCGCCTGAGTGCTGTTTGAGCAGCCCCCGTCATTTGATCGCTTTCATCTAATATTATGAGCGAATAAGGTGCATCTCCAAAACCTGTTCTGCCATAACGCGAGAAATCTTTAATCCTGTCCCGTACTGTGTTGATTCCTCTTTCATCAGATGCGTTGAGCTCCAACGTGAATAACTTCCATTTATCTCCGAATAATTCACGTGCAATGCATATGGCAACCGTTGTTTTTCCGGTGCCCGGTATTCCCGCTAAAAGTAGATGTGGCATTGACTGTGGATTTTTAAGAAAAGCTTGCAGGCTATCTATAATATGTTTTAGGTCCACAACTTCGTTTAGAGTTTTTGGTCGATATTTTTCAACCCACATAGCTTCATCTTTAATGTTCATAACTAATGCTCCAGTGACCGTGTAACAAGTAACGTGTTAAGTTGCACTAATTTGTTTTTCTATTTTCTTTGTTTTGAGAATCCGTATGTTCCTAGTTTCTTGTGTATGCTCCAGTATTCACCTTGGTTGTATGTGAATGGGTCTGCTTTTGTGAAGTCGATGTTTCCTTTTTCATCCAGAATATTTTGGTCGATGTGGACTTGGACGATTTCTCCAAGGAACAGGTCATGGGTGCCTAGGGATAGCGTATTCTTCAGGATGCATTCCATGTTCACTGGGCATTCGCGGATTAGTGGAGGCTTGACTTTGTCTGCCTGCTCTTGGGTTAGTTTGGTTTTGGAGAACTTGTCTACGTCTTTTCCTGAGGTTACTCCGCAGTAATCTGTTTCTCTTAGAATTTTGGTTGTTGGGATGTTCACGACGAATTCTTTGCTGTTTTCGATCAACTTGTGAGAATATCGTGTTGACCTGATGCCAAACCCTATTGTGGGCGGTTCAGAACAGACGGTTCCAGCCCACGCCAACGTGATTATGTTAGGTTCTCCCGTGGAATCTAAACAGGTTACAAGAACAACTGGACAAGGAAACAACGCAGTAAAAGGCTTCTTTTTGATTTTCATAAAACAACTTCTGATTAGAACAATTATTAACATTTTCTAAGATGTGACTGAACAGATTTTGGTGTGCTGGTGCTTCTAACGAATGTAACCATGTTTTTTGATGCGTGCGTGTGTGTTCCTTACGCTCTGGTAACCCATCCATCTATCCCTTGCAGTTTCTCAGATGGGGATTGAATTGAAGATTCGCATTAAACACATTCATCTTTTTGTTATCTTTTGAATTAGTACTTTAGATTCATAATCTATTTAGAATCGGAATCTGAAATAAAACGTAAGAATATTAGTGCGGGTCCTGTTTGCTTAGACTCCTGAAAAATAATAAGGCGCTTAGCCCCGTGATAGCATCGATTATTCTAATTGCGGTTGTCATAGATGTTTCCATCGCAGCAACCACATTGATGGGGTCAATCGCATTCAATTTTGGAAGTTGATGACTTGAGGATTACTAACCATTCATGGCCTTCAGACATTTCCTACGTTGACCTCACCATTAAAAATCTTGGGACAAGTTCGGTTACAATAAGGAAGTAGAATTAAATGATGTAACCGCTAGTGATGTATCAATTGTTTCAGGTGAAGCAACATTGGGTGCTGGTGAAACGGCAATCCTCAGAATAACTCAGAGTTTCACACCATCAAGAAGATATGAATTCACACTTGTTTCCTCGTCTGCTACAAAGTTTGTGTATGTTGCCTCAGCATCTTCTTCTACAGTTTCTTCAGAAATCTGGTATAACCCGTCTTGGATTAAAAGAAAAGCAGTAACAATCGATAACACTTTGAACCTCAATGACTTAACTGGCTATCAGGTTCAGCTCAATGTTGAATATGATTCGGACATGCTCACCGATTTTTCTGACTTACGTTTCGCAGCCAACGACAAGCAGACATCAATTCCTTACTGGATTGAAAGCTATGTCCCATCAGATTCCGCTGTGGTATTGGTGAAAGTTCCATCTGTTTCTGCCTCTTCTACAGAAACGATTTACATGTATTACAGCAACCCCTCTGCCACTTCAGAAAGTAACCCTGATGACACCTTTTGACTTGTTTGTGGGCTTCACCCGAGACGGGGTGACAAGTTACGGAGGCTCTCAGGATAGCAATCTAACACAATGGGAGATAATCAATGATACCATTTTGAGGATGTGGGGAAATAACTGGAAAGCAACCATGAAAACTTTAACTGTTGCTGGTGACGGTAGCCAAGCAATCTGCTTCGATTTCACGCGCAACGGAACTCGGGCAGAAATAAACGGAGTGGGGCTAGACACAGACAACAGCATAAGTAGTAATTGGTTCTACAGAATATATGGACCCCAAAGCTGGGGACTCAGCGATTACTATGGCTATACGGGCGGGGGAGACTGGCAGTCCTATTCTATAGTTTTAGATAATTTTAGCGGCGATTTTAACCGGTTTGTGTTTACTAATGATGCTGATGCAGGACAGGCAACGAACATCTATTACCGGAATGTCAGGGTCTCTCAATATACTCCTCAAGCCCCCTCTACAGGATTAGGTGCAGAAGAAACTATCTAGCCGTGTGTGGGAAATAATTTTTAATATCCCTCTAACTGTTCAAAATAGCTTCCGAACTGCCCGCCTCCAACCACCTAAACTTCTGTGTAGTTAACGACTTTTCATAACGGAATCAGGTACTTGTGTCCTGTTAATCGGCGGATATAACCCCCAAAAAGGGAAAAGACCAGCTTTTTATCAATGATTTTTGATTTTTATGGGTTAATTAGAGTTTTATATCTGACCGCCCCATTCTTTCTGGGGCAGAAATTCTGCCTGAGGAGCGTTGGGATTGTCAACTGACCCTGCAAAAGCCATCAGAGACGCTGATTTCGTCTTCGAAAACGCGGTCGTCAAGATAGTGGCAAACAGGAACAGCCCCAAAATCGATCTTCCCGGCATAAAAGTTGGTCCCTTCAAAGAGGGAACAGAATACGAAGTCAGGTATTGGATAGCCACGGAACTGAAAAAGGCGGGAATAGCCCGCATCCGCATGGATGAACCCCTCGATTTGATGATGTTAAACAAGATTCAATGGAAAGAACGTGTTCAGGCTTCCCAGCGGGTCACTTCTATTCCCAAAGAATTTTATCCCAAACTACGGCGTTTCCTAGAAGAGCTACATGAGAAAGCAATCAAGAAACCGGAAAAAAGGAGAGACTCTGAAAAAGCAAAGAATCTCTCCGCGGACATAATTCGGATGAGACTAAAAAAAATAGTTTCGTTGGCTTCATCAGGAAGAGATTCTACAGGTCAAATCCTGCGGAGCCTCACAAAAGAAGAGAAATCTATGTATGATTGCTTACACAAGATTATTAGCGAATGGCAAAATGAAATTCTGAAAACACAAGGAGAAAACAAAACATGACAGAAGAAACGTTGACAGCAGACCCAGAAACGCTTTTTCTAGATTTCTTCAAACTAGACAAATACCGTGAACGTCTCTCCGTTATGGCAGTGTCCGGAAAAAAATCCTTTGTGGTAGATTTTGACGAACTCTTGGCATCCGAGACAAAACTAGCCCAGCAACTTCTAGATAACCCCGACGAATATTTTGAATACGCTAACCGAGCCGCCAAGGCTCAACTGCAGATAGAGGAACCCGAATATGCCGAAGAAATCGGAAACGTTACAGTCCGGTTTCTTGGATTACCCGAAGCCGTACCCCTGCGAATTTTGGGTTCTAAACACATCGGAAAACTTGTTATGCTTGATGGTATTGCTGTCCGCGCCAGCCCCGCCCGACCTCTGGTTATGGAGGCAGTCTTCAAATGTAAATGGTGCGGAGCAATGTCTAATGTTACTCAATCGGGTCCCTTTTTGACTGCTCCTCTCGCATGTAGTGCCCCAGAATGCAGAAGAAAAAGTTCCTTTGATTTTATTCAGGAAGAATCCACCTTTATCGACTCCCAAGACGTCCGCATCCAAGAACGACCAGAGGACCTTCCGCCAGGTCAGCTTCCAAGGTGGCTAGACATTAAGCTTCTTGAAAGAGACCTTGTTGACGCGGCACGACCCGGAGACCACGTTTCTGTTGTTGGAGTCGCCCGCGCGGTTGCCTCCACATTACCTCGTGTTGGGCGCCTCCGATCATTTACATTACATCTGGACACTAACCATATTGACGTGGAGAGTAAGGAGCCAGACAAAGTACTCATCACGCCAGAAGAAGAGAAACAGATTCTTGAACTGGCGAAAGACCCTGAAGTACACAACATGGTTCTTCATTCTTTAGCGCCTTCTGTGTACGGTTATGAGCACATCAAAGAGGCAATAATGTACCTTCTTTTTGGAGGAACCGCGAAATACCTCCCGGACATCAAAATCAGGGGAGACCTGAACGTTCTGATTGTGGGAGACCCGGGAACAGCCAAATCCCAGCTTCTACAGTACGTGTCTAAGATTGCTCCTCGCGGATTGTACACCTCTGGTCGTGGAACTACAGCCGCGGGATTGACAGCTGCGGTGCTTCGTGACAAGTCTGGTGGAATGACCCTTGAAGCCGGAGCTTTGGTGCTGGCGGACAAGGGTGTAGCATCCATAGACGAGATGGATAAGATGCGAAAAGAGGACCGGGTAGCCATTCACGAAGTCATGGAGCAGCAAACAGTTTCAGTGGCTAAAGCAGGAATCGTGGCTACATTAAACGCTCGAACATCCATCCTAGCCGCAGCTAACCCAACATTGGGCAGATACGACCCCTACCGGACAGTGGGAGAAAACATTTCGCTTCCAGTCACTATTCTCTCAAGATTCGACCTGATTTTCATTTTGAGGGATGTGCCCGAAAAGACCAGAGACGCGAAGATGACCGAGCACATACTTAATCTCCACCGAACCGGAGTATCTCCTGTTGAGCCGCCCATAGAAGCTGACCTCTTCAGGAAATACGTCAGCTACGCAAAAAAAATAAAGCCTGTACTGACACAAGAGGCTATGGACCGCCTAAAAGATTTTTATCTGCTTATGCGGTCAGCAAGCGAAACCGAGGGCACTCCCGTAGCTATAACTGCACGGCAACTGGAATCTTTGGTGCGTATTGCTGAGGCTAGGGCTCGTGTAGCTCTCAGAGAGAAGGTTACGCTTGAGGATGCTGAGCGGGCTATCGATATTATGACGACTTCTCTTGAGCAAGTTGGAATCGACATTTCCTCTCACCAGTTTGACATTGACATAATAATGACTGGCAAACCTAAGAGCCTACGCGACAAGCTCTCAATAATTCTGGGACTCATCACAACCTTGGAGAAAGAAACAGGAATGGTGGACAAGGAACGGCTGATGGAGATGCTTCAAACCGAATACGACATACTGGCTGGAGACGCAGAACGGCTCATTGGACAGCTGCTCAAAGAAGGAACCCTCTTTGCACCACGTGACGGTTTCATCAAGAAGACTTGAACTAAAGGGCAATCACATTGAAGATCGAAGAACTGCCGCTACATGATTCCGTAAAACAGGTTTTAACTAGTTTAGGAATCACTGAACTTTATCCCCCACAGCAAGAAGCTGTCTTAGCTGGTGCTTTGGAGGGAAAGAACCTTGTTTTGGCGAGTCCCACCGCCTCAGGCAAAACCCTAATCGCTGAACTGTGCGCCCTCAAGCATGTCCTAGAAAGGGACGGAAAAGTCCTGTATCTTTCTCCGCTACGGGCTTTAGCCAGTGAAAAGTTTGAGGAATTCCGAAAATACACGAACATCAAGAAAGGAAATGGAAGGCGGGTCAGTGTGGGCGTCAGCACAGGCGACTACGACAGCAGCGACCCGTGGATGGGAAAACATGACATCATAGTTACCACAAACGAGAAAGCGGATTCTTTATTGAGGCACAGAGCCCGCTGGGTAAGTGATGTTTCCCTTGTGGTAGCTGATGAGGTGCATCTTCTTAACGACTCTTCGCGGGGACCAACCCTTGAAGTGGTGCTGGCTCGTCTCATGCAGGTGAACCCTGACATTCAGCTTTTAGTGTTAAGTGCTACGATAAAAAATGTTGAAGAGGTTGCAGAGTGGCTCAAGGCAATCCCTGTTACTACGGACTGGAGACCAGTAACCCTCAGGGAAGGCGTAATCCTGCATGACGAGGTCCACTTTAAGGATGGCGGGGCACTCAAAATAGAAAACATCGCCAAAAACCCCACTCTCAACTTAGCTATATACACCGTAAAATCTGGAAACCAAGCATTAGTCTTCGCGGGCACCAGAAGAAACTCCATAAGCCTAGCCAAAAAGATTGCAACAAAAATCAAGCCACTCCTATCCAAACCCATGAAACGTTCTCTGAAGCAGTTGTCTGAGCAGATTCTCGCAACCGGAGAGAGGACCAGACTCGGAGAGCAGCTAGCAGAGGTGGTCAGCGGTGGGGCAGCGTTTCATCATGCTGGATTAAGCGGCGGTCACAGGAAAATAATCGAGGACTCTTTCAGGGACGGAAAAATCAAGGTCTTAACTGCCACTCCAACATTAGCGTTTGGAATGAATCTTCCAGCGCGGGTGGTAATAATTAACGAGTATCGACGATACGAGTCGGGTTATGGCTACTATCCCATACCTGTCCTTGAGTATAAGCAGATGGCTGGACGAGCCGGAAGACCCCGATACGACAAGTTTGGAGAATCCATCCTGATAGCCAAGACCGAAGACGAACGCGACTACCTCATGGAAAACTACATTCTGGCTGAAACCGAGAAGATATGGTCCAAACTGGCGGTGGAACGAATCTTGCGTTCTCATGTTTTGGCTACAGTTGCGTCGGATTTTGCTCACACAGAGCAGGGAATCTACGAGTTCTTCGGCAAAACATTCTACGCTTACCAGTATGATCCTCGTGCAATTAAGGGGGTTATACAGAAAAGTTTGGGTTTTCTTTTCACCGAGAAGATGATTGAGGTGAGCGGCGACAAAATCTACGCCACCAAGTTTGGACGAAGAGTCTCCGAACTCTACATTGACCCCCTCACAGGAGTTATAATTCGGGATGCTCTTACGAGCCGTGCGCAACATCTTACCGACATCAGTTTTCTGCACATGATTGCCCGCACGCCAGACATGTTTCCCAAGCTTCGTCCATACTCGAGCGATATGGATAATCTCCAGTTCTTTATTGAGGATCATAAGGACGAGTTCATGTTTGATCTTCCAGACCCGTGGATGGACCGGATGGCTTTCGAGAATTTTCTTGGGGAAACTAAACTGTCGTGGGTGCTTAAGGCTTGGATGAATGAAACAAGCGAGGACGAGATGATTGAACGCTTCAGGGTTCAGCCGGGAGACCTTTATCGGCTCATCTCAAAATCCAAATGGCTGATTCATGCCTCTCATGAACTGGCTTCTCTTTTCAAGCACAAAGACCTTTTGTCTCATCTGGCTAAACTCACTGTGAGAATCGAGAAGGGAGTGAAACCTGAATTGCTTCCGTTGGCTACGTTGAATGGTATCGGAAGAGTCCGAGCCCGCATACTATTCAATTCTGGTTTAAGAACTGTTGATGATCTCAAGAGGGCTCCATTGCCAAAACTAACTGGGTTACGGTTGATTGGACCTAGATTAGCCAAGAAGATTAAGGAGCAGGTGGGCGGCTACGTCAAAGCAGAAGAGTGGCAACAACTAAAGAAGAAAGAAACTGAACAGCAGCGCGCCTTAACCGAATTCTAGTCAGACAAGCCCCGAGCCTTTCTTTCCTGTCTCGTCTTTTCTATAACTAGCTCAATCTGTCGGGGGGCTGTGCCTAGATAGTTTTGTGGATCCATTACATACTCGATTTCGTCTGGACTAAGCAATTCTTTAACTGTGCTGTTTTCTGCAAGAACTGTTTTGAATGCTTGTTGTTCTTTGTGGCTTTTTATTGATAGTTCTCGGGTTAGCTCGTGAGCTTTCTGGCGTCCCAACCTCTTCTTTGCCATGGCAAGCATAACCGCCTCTGACATCATCCGTCCCTGCGTTATCTCCATGTTCTTTCGCATCCTTGTTTCGTCAACCTCCAGTCCCTTCAGCACTCGCGTCATCAAGATTAGTATGTAATCGATGAGTATGCACTCTTCTGGAATCACGAACCGCTCACACGAAGACTGGGTCAGGTCGCGTTCATGCCATGTTGGAACATTCTCCAGTGCGGGCGCAACAAGGCTTCTTAGCAGCTTCGCCAAACCACAGATTCTCTCGCTGATCATGGGGTTACGCTTATGGGGCATTGTTGAGCTGCCAACCTGTTTCTTCTGTTCAAAAGCCTCGAAAGCCTCTGCAATCTCTGGTCTCTGCAGCTCCCGAATCTCAGATGCTATGTTGTCTAGTGTAGAGGCGAGTATAGCTAGGATGCAGGTTAATTCAGCGTAGCGGTCTCTTTGGACAATCTGTGTCGAAATATCTGCTGCACTGATGCCGAGCCGCTCCATAACAAGTTCCTGTATCTTGAGCGCCTTTGGTCCCAACCCCGCTTGGGTTCCTACTGCGCCGCTCATCTTTCCCACCAACAATCTTCCTTTACAGTCTCGGAGACGCTGGATGTGTCGGGAGACTTCCCGTGTCCAGACCGCAACCTTGAAGCCAAAAGTGGTTGGCAGGGCATGCTGACCATGGCTTCTCCCCATCATGATACTCATTTTGTGCTTTTCTGCCCTAGCCAGCAGAACTGACTCCAGTTCGTTCAGTCGTTCTTCGATAATGTTAATGGCTTCTTTTAGCTGCAGAGCTGTTGCGGTGTCTAGCATGTCAGAGCTTGTTGCTCCAAGGTGAACGTATTCTCCGCTTGATCCGCAGGCTTCGGCTAATGCTCTGACCAGAGCCATGACGTCGTGCCTGATTTCGTTTTCAATCTCTTTTACGCGACTTAGCTTGACGTATTTTGTGGAGGCTTTTTCCACAATTTTTTGGGCGTCTTCTTTTGGGATGTTGCCTACTTGGCTGTGAGCCCAAGCTAGCGCCGCCTCTACATCAAGCATCTTTTGTAGTCTGTTTTCTTCATCGAAGATTCTTCTCATTTCAGGTGAGCCGTATCGGCCTGTGTCAATTGGAAGAATAGGCAAACTGTTTTTCCTCCGGAAACGTTACATAACTGTATTGAACTAACCTTTTACCAGTTTCGCCTAAAAAAAGGGTGCCGCTAGGGCTGGAGATGTGAAAGATGGGAGCGTTAGTTGCTGCCGTAAACAGAAAGAAAGAAAACGTTGTATCCACGGTAGTCGCCATGCTACAAGAGTTGACTCACAGGGGAAACGACGGTCACGGAATAGCAACACCCGCTTCGGTGGCAACAGCCGCGACAATTGAAGAACTAGAACTCAAAAACTATAGTTCAAGCATCGCTTTGGGTCATAATCTTTCGTATATCCTACCGCGGGATTCGTTTCAGCCAGTTCAAGGCGACGGTTTTACGGTTGTCTTTGAGGGACGACTGTTTCCTTCCCCGAATCTGCCCGATTTATCTGAAGTAACCGAAATCGTTGGGAAAATTGGCTCAGACCCCTTGAGAAACGCCGGCAGCATCATCGAAAAGCTGGAAGGCTCTTACGTTTTTGCTGTGGCGCAATCCAACAAAGTAATCGTTGGGAGAGATGTTTTTGGAGAAACTCCCCTCTACTACGGCGAGAATGAGACCGTGTGTGCGGTGGCGTCTGAACGTAAAGCCCTATGGAAGATTGGATTAGAGAATGCGCGGTCGTTTCCTCCTGGGCAATTAGCCGTTATGGATGCACAGGGTTTTTCTTTTCATCCCGTTAAGGCGTTGCGGATGCCGTCCCGAGAAAAGGTGGACCTAGAGACTGCGGCGCGGGCTCTACAGCTTCTTCTTTTAGAGTCAACTAGGAAACATGTTTCAGACCTTGATGGGGTGGCTGTGGCTTTTTCTGGGGGCGTAGACAGCAGTGTTGTTGCGGTTCTGGCAGAAAATGTTGGACTAAATGTTCAACTCATTTCGGTGGGGTTAAAAGATCAGCCTGAGGTCATGTTTGCGAAAGAGGCGGCTGAAGCGTTGGATTTGCCTCTACATCTTCAAACCTACACTGTGAGTGAGATGGAGGAAACTCTTGCTAAAGTGCTGTGGCTAGTCGAGGAACCTCACCCAGTCAATGCTTGTATAGCTGTTCCGTTTTACTGGTTGGCTGAAACCACGTCGAAGCTGGGGTATCCTATCTTGTTGGCTGGGCAGGGGGCTGACGAGCTTTTTGGAGGATACCAAAAATACCTCACAGAATATGCAGGGTCAGGCGCTAAGGCTGTGGAAGAAAAAATGTTTTATGACGTCGAAAACGCTTACCGCGCAAACTTTCAGAGAGACAACCAAGTCTGCTCTTATCATGGTGTGGAGCTTAGGCTTCCATTCATCGACAGAGACGTTATAGACTTCGCTTTACGGTTGCCTCTTTGTTTAAAAATTAATTCAGTTGCGGACAGGCTTCGGAAACGTGTGCTGCGTCGGGTGGCTCATAACCTAGAGATTCCCAGTTTCATAGCTGACAAACCTAAGAAGGCAGTTCAGTACACGACTGGAGTAACAAAAGCTTTTCATCGCTTGGCAAAATCCGAGAGTTTAACGTTGCGGAAATATGTTGAAAAGGCTTTCAGTAATGTTTACCCTAAAAAAGGCGAGAGTTCTTATACACAATAATTTAATTGAATATTGTTTGAGACTACGTTTCTATTAGGAGACTAATAACAGCTGATTGTTGAAAACCGCCTTTTTCTGGAAAATCAGGAGAACCGCAAACTTGCATAACTTGCAGAAAAACCATGATTTATCTAAAAAAGTAAATATAGGTAATCTACGATAATTACGCCAACAAACAATAGAGTTATACCCTGATGGTGTTTCACGTGAAGAATGTACATACGCGCAAAAGAAAATTACCAATGATGATGTTTTTTATTCTAACCATTTTAACCTTGTCACTTTTCTTGGTGCAACTGTCCCCAGTTAGTGCCCAAGACCAGACTGCCCGTCTCACGGGCATAATCTATGATGAGGGAGTTGACACTAACGGCGACGGAGCCTTTGATTACCTCAATTTGGGCGTAGAGGTGAACGTTACCACCGCAGCAACATATGTTGTGGATGGTGGCGGACTTTATGATCCAACATATAATTTCGTTGCTGTCGGGGCCAATAATTCCGTATATCTTGATGTGGGTATTCACGTTGTCTATCTCGCCCTAAATGGCTCAGAAATCTATGCATTAACTGTTAACCCTACTACGATTGCCAGCATCTATCTTTACGACGAAGCTAATAACATGCTTAGTGAGTTGCATGACCTCGAATTGTCAACTACATATAGCTACGACGAATTCCAAAGCCCAATTATTAACATCGAATTCACTGAGATTGAACGGGAGATAATCTTGGATCAGGCGGGAAGCATCTATGTTACTAACGCTTACCGTATAACCAACATTGGATTTTGGATAAACACAATTGAAATTGGTTTTCCAGAAGACGCCTACGACTTTGAAGTGCGGGACGAGATGGGTACACTTGAGGTGTCAACGGAAAACGAAATTATAACAGTGAATCTCAGATCAATCATAGATACAAACGAAACGGAAACGCTCTATCTAAATTATCACATTCCTTGGGAAAATTACGTCAGTCAACAGAATGGAGTCGACTACAGCTTACAGTTTACCTTCTATGAACAATTCAACTCAAGGATCGGAAAATTATCGGTCTCCATAACTCTCCCAAAAGGCGCCGAATTCCAATCCTCTACTCCTCAAACAAGTAGCCTTCAAGAAACCATGACCTTCGCTTTCTCCGATGTTACACCATCCCAAGACCTCAACTTCAACATCAACTACAAATACCTTGTATTCTGGGGGTCCTTCTACCCAACCATATGGGTAGGAATTCTAGCAATTGCCGCGTCAGCAATAGTCCTTTTCTTGGGCACACCCAAAACCATCACCGCTTCAACAATTCAGGTTCCATCAAAGGACCTTAAAATTTTCATTGACGCCTATGAAGAAAAAACAAGGATTCGGTCTGAGCTTGAATCCCTAGAAGAGCGGCTGCAAAAAGGAAAAATTCCTAGACGCAGATACAAAGTCAGGAAAAAGATGCTGGACGGACGCCTCTCCACGGTTTCTAGGAACCTCTCCTCTCTTCGTGAGAAAATAAGAGCTGCTGGCTCCAAGTATGCAAACATGATGAGACAAATAGAGGTGACTGAAGCAAATCTTGAAGGCGCAGAAAGAGACCTGCAACGGGTTGAATCAAGATACAGACGCGGAGAAGTTTCCAAGGGCGCATATAGAAAGCTTCTGGAAGAATACAACCGCAGAATCGAAGCGGCTGAAGCAACAATCGACGGAGTTCTTCTAAGACTCCGCGAATAGTTTCCTTTTTTTACAAAACGTTTTTATTTCATTGCTTCATTTTGATTAAAATCTAAAAAGCGGAGTTGATTATCCAATGGTTGAAATCAAAGTCGATGTTGAAAAATGCAACGGATGCGAAACATGCGTTGACACTTGCCCTGTCGGCGTTTACGAAATGAAAGACGGAAAGTCTGTTGTCGTAAACCTTGAAGACTGCCTCATTTGCAGAGCATGCGAGATGCAGTGCCCCGAAGGTGCAATTGAAGTCATCGAGTAAACAAGCACCCAATTCAACTATCACATTTCGGGGAAACCGTTAGATTTCCCCAACTTTTCTTTATTTCATAAAAATTAAGATTTTATGTTCCAGAATGAAGATTGATTTTTCTTCACGCGTTCTATCGTTTTTTCTCCCTTTCTTCGTATCCTCAGACTTGCACAACGAGGTTTATCTTTAATAGAATAAGGAATCTCAGCCATCGTAGCGGTCACTACGCACGCCAGTTTTCCAAGAAACCTTAAACTGTATCCGCCCTCCAGAACCGCCACAAGTTTTCCTTGACACAACTTCGATGCTAACCCTAAAACTTGGTCAAAGATTTTGGCGTAGCTGAGAGCTGAAAGTGACAGGTTTCCCACTGGGTCTGTGTAGTGGGCGTCAAATCCGGTGGAGACCAGAATGAACTGCGGCTTATACTGATTGATGATTGGAACCACAATCTGGTTGAAGGCTCTGAGATAGATTCTGTCGCCTGTTCCATAGGGAAACGGAACATTTACCGTGTATCCATACCCCTCATCTTCGCCAACCTCATCAGCAAAACCTGCCAAGGGAAACTCGCTGGGGTCCTCATGGAGGCTAACGTAAAGAACCCTGTCGTTTCTGTAGAATATTTCCTGTGTTCCATTTCCATGATGAGTATCTACATCCAAAATCAAAACTCTGTCAAGGCCGAAATTTTCTAGTAGATGAGAAGCAGCTACTGCAATATTGTTGAAGATGCAGAAGCCCATGGGATAATCTGGTCCAGCATGATGCCCCGGAGGTCTAACAAATGCGAAGGCATTTCTATACTTTCCTTGCATCACAAGATCAGTTGCTTTTACTGTTCCTCCGGCAGCCAAACGGGCAACATCATAACTTTCGGAAGAAACCATCGTGTCCCTAGCATCCAACAGTCCGCCGCCACAACCGCAAAACTGTTTAATTCGCTGAATATGGTCGGTGTCGTGGATTAGCTGCAAGTCGTTGATGCTGGCATTTTCAGGTTCGATGAGAGAACAGTTTTCGTTTTCTAGAATGCCGCTCTTGTTCAGTTCTCTCATGATTACCCTGAGGCGCGAAGGGGTCTCTGGATGCCGAGGTCCAGTTTTGTGGCGTAAATACTTAGGTGAGTACACTACGGCTGTCTCTGTCATCTTCGTCACTTCCCAAACGAAATACGTGTTTGTTTCTCTGCTAATGAGGCTTATTTGTGTTTATCCATAATTATAGGTTATTAGCCTAGAGAATGAGTGTTTGGTTTGGACAAAAAGGATTTTATGTTTCTTGGGAAATAGTGGGCATCTAACTGTAGGGGATGTTTTGTCTTTGGCGTCTAAGGTTGCTGTATTTTCATACCTGATTATTGCGGCGAACATCCGAGTTTTCCTGCAGAGCCTAACAGACCCCGAGTCCTATAACCTGCTTATCCAAACTTACGGTTTAGTTCCAGTTCAGGTCATGAATGGCACGAACCCCTTATCCCTAGTTACTTCCATGTTCTTGCACGCCGACATCATTCATCTGGGACTGAACATGTTCTTTCTGTTGGTTAGCGGCGACGCGGTTGAACGAGAATTGGGTAATTTCCGCTTTTTGGGGCTGTATCTAGCCTTCGGCATTATCGCAGGACTCTTTCACTCCTACCTAAACAGCACATCTGCTATCCCCACCATAGGTGCTTCAGGAGCAATCTTCGGCGTTCTGGCTGCATTTGCCATTCTCTTTCCCTTTCGTTGGCTCCTCAAACTCTTCGGCTTCATTCCCATCCCACTTCCAGCCATCCTATTCGTTTTCATAACAATCCTAACCGAAACCGCATACGTATCCTCCGGAATCGTAGAAAACGTCGCCCACACCGCTCATGTGGGAGGCTTCCTAGCCGGCGTCTTTTTGACCCTATTGTTTATACCCAAAAGACGGACAGACCAAAAATGAGCCGCCGACAAAGCTCTAGTCAACCACAAGGACCGAAAGAATGCCGGATGATGACTGGAGATGTCTAACAAGTTTCTGAGCCAACCAATCTACATTCTCAATCTCTGGAAAATGCACTAGATGGCTTCCGCAGTTTTTCTTGCAATCAGAAGCTCCAAACCCCTTGACCGAAACTTTTGCTCCCCGTATACTCTTCATGTAGCTGTTTAGGTTACACTCCATATCTTCGTTGGTTTCAGCGACTATAACCGCTTCCACGGACACGTTTTCATCTACCAGAAAATAATCTATGTGCCAGAACTTCCGTTTTTCTTTCCTCAGGTGCCTAGCTATTCGATGTTTGAGGCTTGAGGCTCCCTTGCCTAAGGCTGAGCCAGTGTAAGTGTAGTAACCCTCTGGAAATCTTTGTTTTCCCAACTTTCCTATGTCCAATGTAACTTCCTGTGACAAAAACAACAGTAGCGTATAGATTCCAGTCGATGAAAGCTCTGAAATTAGACTAACATCCGTCTTCATATAAACGCAGCCGCCAGTCACCAAACCAGTCTCTAGTCTATTGTTTCATTCCAGAAAAACACTTCATCATAAAGCTGTTGCAGATTATCGTTGAATTCTGGGTCACTGTAAACAATATCTAACATGAAACCATACTCATCTAATAGCTGGTTAACGTCGCCCCAAATCTTTTCCACTCGCTCATCCATGTCGGCGCTCCACAACCCCCAAATGTTATCGTTAACACTCCGGAATCCGAAACCAAAGTTCTCAGGTAAAACATAAGCCGCTGTTGCTTTTACTGTTCCATGTTTGCGTGGGTTATCGTTTACGTAGTTCCAGAACTTTTCGAGGGCATCAAAGTGTTCATCAGTTAATATTCCATACTCTGAATAGTCTGTGTCTGGATGATCAAAGATTACCACATATTTTGCTCCATTATGGTACGCTGAAATCAGGTCATCGTAGAGTTCATCACCTGAAACGATGAAAGGAACATCGTTGTATGTCCATGTAACCATGACACCCCAATCTTTGTTCTGGACGTTGGCGGCGCCTCTACAAAGCGCAACGTGTAATGGTCTGCTGTGATTCCACGCAAACTCAGCTAAGACCGTGTCGTATCCCGCCTTGTAGTCGTACCAGTAGAGACCATAATCCGAGGTTAACAACGTAATGTCTTCACATTCTCGGGCGTACGCGTAATAGCTTATGTGAACCTCAAGCAATTCCAAATATATCTCAGCAGCTTCCGTTTGGGTTTCTGCCTCTTTAACCAATTGGAAACTGCCAGCGTCCAGCTGGTTTCCTCCAGGCTCATCCATGGCGTAGGCTCCTAGGAATTTGTCGCCGTATTTTTCTTTGGCGTCTGCAATCCACATGTGTGTATAGTAATTGTATCGTAAGATGTAGTCGCCCTCTCGTTCATAATGTATCGAAATAAAGAAGACGTAAAAGTATAGCCCAGAATCGTAGACGTAGTCGCAGACCTCGTTAAGATTGTTTATGTCAAATGTTATTCCGACGGAGTCAACAACAAAAACGTTCGTGAAATTCTTTACCCTATCAACCAAGGCTTTGCAGCCTTCAACACTGTGATTGTCAATAGCATATTCTACTCCCACAAAAAATTCTGGGTCTGAATCATGCTCATCGATACCGACGTTCAAAGCTACCAAAAAAAGTGGTGAAACTATAATCGTGATAAGTATAAAGCAGAACAGTAGTGTGCTACGTTTCATCTTTTTCCTTCCTGAGCTTACAGATACAATACGTTTTCTGGGTTATAACATTAAAGCCAAGAAACGCTTTCTCAACGCCAGCAGAATTGGTTTTTGTGGAGAATACGGTTTTTCTGAAAAAAGGTTGTTTTCAACAATCAACTGTTATTAGTCTCCTAATAGAATTCATGTTCTTAAACAGTATCTACTTAACTACTGTGTGCAGTGTCTTACTAGTTTTTGTCAAAGTTTTTCTGTAGGCTATCGATATTTTTTGTTTCGCTTTTCTGGGACGCCAGCATACTTTTTAAGAGACACAAACCATTAAACCGTTATTCAGAAGTCTGAAGGGCTAACCTGTGTCTCGGTACTCCAGCGTTTTCAAGGATGAAAGCAAACTTGACATCAACTATGTTCCGCAGCACCTACTCCATAGAAAGCTTCAACTCAACCTCTTGAACCAGTTTTTTCGTTTCGCCGTTGAGAGTCTAGGAAGAATGACCCAACGCGTCCTGATTATGGGAAATATAGGAACAGGCAAAACCGTTCTCGCTCAACACTTTGGCTTAGACATAACAAAAGAAGCAAAGGAACGAAACATAAACCTTCACTACGTCCACATTAACTGCCGCGAATGCAAAGGTAGCCTATTTATGATTCTGCAACGAATAATTACCAAGTTTTATCCAAACTTTCCTAGACGCGGCTACTCAGCAGAGGAGCTATTACAAGCGCTTATGCAAATTCTTGACGAAAAAGATGCATATCTAATCTTAACCTTGGATGAACTGGAATCTCTCATCAGCAACGGAGGCTCAGACGCCATCTACAACCTCTCCCGTATCCAAGAAGATCGCATCAATGCTCCCAAGAGGCTTTCCCTTATCTGCATACTCCGTCAACCTGAACACCTCGAAACGCTGGATCCTAGCACAAGAAGCACACTTCAACGAAACATAATCCGGCTAGAAAACTACTCAGAAACTCAACTCGAAGACATTCTAGACGACCGAGTGAACCTTGCCTTCAAAGACGGAACAGTCCCCGTCCAAACAATGGGGCTAATCGCTGAGTTAGGAAACTCTGAAGGAGGAAACGCCCGCTATTCCATTGAACTTTTGTGGCGAGCCGGTAAATATGCTGATGCCTCGGAAATGAGGGAGGTTTCGCCTGAGTGTGTCCGGAATGCGGTTGTCAGCGTCTATCCAGTTGTGCGGAGAGACATGATTCCCGAATTCAGTTTGCACGAAAAATTGTTTCTTCTCGGTGTCGCGCGGCACTTCAAACAAACAGAATCTGCTTACGTGCCCATGGGAGAAGCAGAGGAAGCTTATGCTCTGGTCTGCGAGGAGTATCGTGAACCGCAGCGGGGGCACACTCAACTCTGGAAGTACGTTCAGGCACTTTCTGTTTCAGGAATAATCGAAACAATGGTTTCTGGAGTTGGGCAACGGGGAAAGACTACTCTCATCTGCTTGTCTAGGGTTCCAGCATCTGACCTGGAACAGGAGCTTGTTAAAGTTTTGTCACGGGAAGGGCGGTGATGTTCAGTGGCGATAGAGGAAGTCTTCTCTTCTAAAGGGCGCGTGAAAATTCTTAGAATCTTGTCTGAAATCGGGGAACTAAACATTTCAGAGATTGCTAGGCGAGCAGGATTAAACTATGCCACCACAAATCAGCACTTGCAGATTTTGGAGAACCACAAGCTTGTTCGCCATAAGACGTTTGGGCGAATTCGCATCTTCCGTTTTAACGAGGAAAACCCTAGAGCAAGGATGATTGGACAACTCATGGAGTTCTGGGAAGAAACAAAATAAGTCAAGATCACAGTATACATGATTAGGTGAAGTTTGCATGTCAATGGTTGATGTAACCGCGAAACCAGAGGTTTACCGGGAAGCCAAAGCAAAGGGAACTATCAGGCTGAAATCTGAGACTATAACGCTGATTAAAGACGGAAAAATCGAGAAAGGTGACCCCTTTGAGGTGGCTAAGGTCGCCGGAATCTTAGCGGCGAAGAACACCAGTTCATTGATTCCTCTTTGTCACCCCTTACAGTTAACTGGAGTAGATATTAACCTGCAGATAATTGGCGGCTCAAAAGTGGAGGTTGAAACAACCGTTAAAACCCGAGCCCAAACCGGAGTTGAGATGGAGGCTCTCGCCGCTGCGGCAACCACACTGTTAACGGTTTGGGACATGACCAAACAGTACGAGAAGGACTCTCAGGGGCAGTATCCCAGCACCAGCATCCAAGACTTGCATGTAGTCAGCAAAGTGAAGGAGAAACAGGCATGAGTGAAACCGCTCACAAACACAAAACTGAGGCACCCCGAAAACTCAATTTTGTAGTTATAGTTTCCAGTTCATCTCGTTATCAGAAACTCAAGGCAAGAGAAGCCTTCACTGATCCTTCAGGAGACTTGATTGTTGAACTTGTACAGAAGGCTGGTCACGGCGTCGCTTCAAGGGAAATCTTGCCTGATGACCGGGTTCTACTCGGAAAACATGTGGGCAATGCCATAAGCTCAGAAGATGTGGATGCTATCATCGTGTGTGGTGGAACCGGAGTCAGCTTGACGGACGTGACAATCGAGACAGTGAGACCCATGCTTATCAAGACGTTGCCTGGGTTTGGAGAATTGTTCAGGAAACTTAGTTACGACGAGATTGGCTCAGTAGCCATAATGACCCGAGCCTTAGCTGGCGTTACAGATCAGGGAAAGGTGGTTTTTTGTATCCCCGGATCGCCGCAGGCAGTCAAACTTGTCATGACGAAGCTCATCCTGCCAGAGACAGGTCACATACTGAAGCATGCTCGGGAAGCGTAGCATCATCGCGATACAAATAGGTTAATATTTAATGGTGATTCCCCACCAATTACATTGTCTAAGGAAGAGGATTCAATGGAGTTTTGTCCTTCATGTGGAAAACGAATGGTCTTGAAGCGAACCAAAGACTGTTCCATTTTTGTTTGTCCTATCTGTAATTGCCAAAAAACCATCAACGACTCTGATGCTAAAACGGTTGCTCCGAAGAAGTCCCGCGAGAAAATTGTGGTTATCGGAAAGGAAGACCAAAAGTTGAGGACCAATCCTACAACAAAGATCAAATGTCCAAAATGCGAAAACACCCTAGCTTACACGTGGCAGGTGCAAACCCGTTCAGGTGATGAAGGCGCAACACAGTTCTTCAGATGCACAAAATGCAGCCACACTTTCCGGCTCTACACCTAGCGAACTGCTTTTTTCTCTCCAAATAAAGTTCATTTTTTCTCATTTGTTCATTTTCTGCAGCTTGTAGCTTAATGAATGCTTTAACCTCCGTTGTATCTTAAGGCTTAAAACTGAAATCAACGTAATATTTACTTGGGGGAGTGTACGGGAAATGCTCAGCTTAGTAAATCTAATAGCTTTGATAAACGCAAAAAGACCATTACCCGAACTTTCCGAATTAGACAAGAGTGGGACAGCGTTCTACAGGATGAGGCGGCGCGGCAGGGAGTTAGTGTTAATGTCCTGTTGAACAAACTTCTCAGAAAATACTCCCTATACTCCAGATGGAATGACAGAAACAAAGACATAACTTTGCCACAACGAACCCTAAAAGAGATTCTAAATGCCGTTCAGGTTGAGAGTTTGGCTGAAGCAGGAACCAGATCAGGAGCTTTAGATGCCATAAACATCGTAAACGCCATGGGTCTCACGATAGATTATGATTCCTTCGTTTACTTGATTACTGAACACCTTGGAGGTCCACATTTTGCGAGATGGTTCCAATGTTTCCACCACACCCAATGAAACAAAGTCATCTTTCACCTACAACACGACTTTGGGCATGGATGGAGCGTTTACCTCGAAAAATACCTTCGCTCTTTCTTGAGTTCTATAACCGATGTGGATGCTCAAATAAGAGTCTACGATTACGCAATAACCTTAGAATTAACACGACCCAAATCAAAACCAATTTAGAATCCACGATAAACTGACGCAAACAACAATCTACTAATCGACAAAACCCAGTAACACAGTTGCTATTTTTCGGCACTCTTAAACTTGTTTACCAACTCGAAAATATCATCCATTCTCTCTTGAATCTCAAGAGCGCTGAGAACAACTGACCCTACACGATCAGCTATAAACTCGTAATTCTCAATAATTTTGGGCGTGAACATGTTTTCACGAGGATTATTCATCTGAATCAACCCCAATGTTCTGTTACCTGCTCGCATGGGAATCAAAGCCACCAATTCATAGCCACTATGTTGGCACATATTTCGTGTTCGACCCAGTCTCTCTTTCTCTATGATGGAACCCAAAAGCTGCGTTGTACTGTTTGTCCAGAAGCTTCCCTTCTCTGTGAAATACGGACGCTTAGGATCAAATCGTCCCTTGAGAACGTTTCCACACATGCACTCCAGACGAGGATTTCCCTCTTCATCGAGAATAGGGTTGCCTTCATCGTCTCTTGCACAGAGACTGTTCTCCTTAAGGATGAAAAAATCTGGGAAACCCTCATGAACATAGTGTGGGTAGTCTCCATTGTTGTGTAGTCTGATGCCGACGCTTTGACAATCTGATAGAGTATGAATATTCCCAAGAATTTCCGCTAAGACCTGTTCGAGAGCAACAAAATCCTGTGTTTTCTCTGACATCTCTTTGAGACTCCGATTAAACTTCTCTATTTACAATGTAAGTGGTAATAAAATTTGGTGTTTACAGTTGAACACACTGTGTTGCAGTGTAGACGCTCAGCTTAATTGCAGTTTACGACTTTAGAACAAGGGGGGTCATCATGAGCGATAATTTTACAGAAACCGAAAAGCCACAAAATAAGACCTGATGCACCCGAATTACTAGTGCAACCTCTACCTCCAGATGATCCATATTGTTCCAGATTTTTTCCTTAGCCCAAAATCAGAACCAAAGCGTCGAAGTCGTAGAAACGGATGATATAGATTTTGGGGAGATTATTCAGCGCTTAAAGAATGGAGAATCCGTTTTCATCAAATACAAAAACTCGGAAACCTTTGAGCCCATCCAGAAAATAGATGAATAGAGAGAAAATAAACCTTGGTACTTTAATCGTTGCTGAGGAAAGCGTGCCTGCTGTTGTTGTCGATTGGAACAGATGTATTGGTATGGGTACCTGTGTTTAGGTTGTCCAGTCGCTGTCTTCAAACACATTGAACTCAAAGAGCATCCAGAAACCCTTAAAGTGGTTCCTGCAAAGATGGATGAATGTATCTTTTGTATGAATTGTGTTCCTGTATGTAGTGAACAGGCAATAAATGTCAAGAAAGACTGAGCAATCTTTTGGTGTTTGTTCCTTTGTTTAGCTTATGTATCGGCGTTCTTTTGGTTTACCTGATTCGGGGGTTCTTTGTTCCCTGATTTCATCTATTTTTTGTTCCATCTCTTCAGCTTGGCGTTCTAGCTCAGACAGGTCTATCTTGATGCCTAAAATATTGATTAGCGCATTGAGAACGCTTATGACTGATTTCGGTTGAGGGATGTCTAGATATCGTATCTCACAAAGCAGACATATACCCTCAATCTCTCTTTTTTTGGCAATGCCTATTAGGAGACCATTAAGGCCCGTGATTCTTCCATCGCCATCTACCAACTGGACACTATTTTCAGTCAAAAAGTCTCTGAGTTCAGGCTTGTTTACTAACCCAAAGACGCGTGGCTTCACATTATCTTGAGAGTTTGGCACAGCTGCAAAAGTATAGACCCGTTTAGCACCAAACTCTTTAGCAACATCCAAAACTTGATTGCCCAACTCATGTATGGCACTTAATGATTGAGGCTGAATTTCTCCACCACAAATTATCAAATCAGCTTGTTCTCCCTTGTAGTAGTAAAAGCGGTGCCTGTATTGGCTGAGTTTTCCTATTCCGTCCTTGAAGTAGATGTCGTTGCTTGGGCTACGAATTTCAGCAAACTGTTTCGCGCCTAACTGTTGAATCAAGTAGTCAACTGACATCCTCGCTAGCATCCCCATGCCCGGCCAGGCAGCAACTATTGTTGGGTTTCTAAGCGAGGGCTTCTCCGTGAAGTGCACTTCCATGTTTTTCATCTCCGTTGCCAAGAAAGTCTTCTATGTTTTTGAATTATTAGTATAAACTTATTAATCGTTCCTAAAGTTGAATGCTAGGTCTTATGATGGTTGCCTTTTTTCTTGATGGTAAATACTGATTACGTGTTCATAAACAATAATTAATGTAATATTCTATGAAATAGAGGCGTCTCTATTGTTGAAAACTGTCTCTGTACCTGAAAAAATAGCTGAGCGAAAGATTATTGTTTACAAGTCACACATAGACCACAAAACAGTAAGGGCAACTGCCGAAAAGATGAAGACGAAACTGTTTCGCAAATTTATTTTTTTGAAACCAAAACCTGAGGAAGTACAGGTTGTTTCCATTGACAAGTACTTTGAGCCGTACGTAGTTGTCGACGGAGAATACTGTATTGAATACTCGAAGAATTGGACTCGCAACATTCAAGTTGACGAGACAATGCAGGAACTCACAATTTTTGGCGAGAAAATAATGTCCACCTCTTTGAAGGATCATCTTAAGACGCCCTGTAAAATAGTCAAACTAACTGGGCGTGGTCGATTCAAACGCGAAGCTAAAACGCACCTTATTTTTGACAGGCAGTGGCGTGAGGTTGGAATTGAGCAACTGCCGTTCATACCTTTCGAGGAGCAACCTGAAAAAATTTTGAACAAGCTTGAACAAAAAATTTGGAACAATCAATGTGGCTGACGAAAAAGAGGTAGAGATTCTTAAATCAAGGCTAGTTCGGCGACCCTCCGAGATTTTGAGTATCCACAATGAACTTTTCAAGGTTTCCGAGCGTGCTGTAATTTACAAGCCCATATACGAAATCACTGTCCAGAACATTAAGACAAAAAAAGAGATTACATTGTTAATTGACGCAATCACCGGAAAGCCCACAACGGGTATGCAACAAACTTCAGCCCCTAACTAGAAAAAGTCCACCAAAGCATCTGTAAAGCCTTCATCATATACGAAAACTAAAGTAGAAAAGGTTTCCAGTTCCATAAAGAAAACTGAATAAATTCAGTCTTTGTTTGATTCTTCGGCTATTCGTAAATTTCAGTAATTCTTATGTACCGAAGACTGAAAACCTAAAATCAGCCTACAACCATATTTTCTGTAGAACTTTGGAGTGCTGTTTGTTGATTTTGCAGTTGCAGCGTCGACATGTCGAGTTGCTGAAAAAGGAAACAGAGAAAGTGCACCCTGTTGAGGCTTGTGCGTTGCTCTTCGGAAGATTGACTAAAAATGAAGCAGTTGTGAAAAAGGTTGAGGTTGCCCAAAACAGGTTACGATCCACTACACGGTTTACGGTAGAACCCGCAAAGGTTGCTGCAGCCATAACTGGTGCAGAAGAAGAAGGTTTAGATTTCATTGGCTTGTTTCATTCACATCCTGCACCGGCTGTTCCTTCGACTATTGACCTCAAATCTATGAGATTGTGGGGAGACGCTCTCTGGCTAATCCTGTCTTCAACTGACGGCAACCTAGCCGCATATCAGCTAATAGACGGCACTGTAAATGAAGCAAATATAAAAATCAAATAACAATTTTTCTTACAAACTAGGAGAACAAGACGTTGTCGCCTTTAATGAACGTAGTTATTGTCGGGAACGGTGTTGCTGGCGTAACCGCGGCAAGAGCCATAAAAGAGAAAAATCCTGGAACACAAGTCTCCATATACACAGACGAAAGCCACCATTATTATCCGCGCCCCCGACTATACGACGTTCTGTCAGGGGAAGCTAACCCCCAAGAAGTCTACATGTTTTCTGAGGAATGGTACAAAAACAGAGGAATCAATGTTCAACTAGGCAAGAAAGTATTACGGATCCAAATAGAACGAAAGGAACTACTGCTAGACGATCAGTCAATAGTAACCTATGACAAACTTCTATTAGCAAACGGAGGGCACTCCTTCATTCCATCAATCAAAGGTGCGAAAAAGACCGGAGTATTCACACTGCACACAATCAGAGACACCCTGACCATAAAAGCGTTCACAAATAAAACAAAGAAAGCAATAATTATTGGCGGCGGGCTCCTAGGCTTAGAGTTCGCTTCTTCCTTAAGAAACCTCGGTCAACAAGTAACTGTTGTAGAGATGTTCCCAAGGCTATTACCAAGACAACTAGACCAAGATGGAGCAAGCATCTTGAAGAATCGAATAACATCTCGCGGAATAGACATTGTTTTAGGCGCCAAAACCGTTGAGATTTTGGGCAGAAATACAGTTTCTGGCATCCTGCTTGACCGTGGAAAAGAAATTTCTGGGAGCCTCATTTTGATTTCTGCCGGAATGAGATCTAACACCAAGTTGGCTTTGGAAGCGGGAATCAAAGTTAACCAAGGAATAGTTGTTGATGGACGTCTGCGAACCAGCACCAAAGACGTATATGCTATTGGAGATGTAGCAGAATTCAAAGGAACAGTTTATGGCATAATTCCTGCTGCGTTGGAACAAGCAAGGATAGCAGCCGCGAACATTCTAGGGACGGAACATAACGTCTATGCGGGAACTATTTCATCAAACACGCTGAAGGTTGTTGACGTAGATTTAACTTCTGTTGGACTCGTTAACCCCGAAGAACCGAAATACGAAGAAATCAAAAAAGAAGACAAGAAAAAGGGTGTATACAAAAAGCTCGTTTTGGACAAAGGGAAAATCGTGGGAGCCATACTCTTAGGAGACAAAAAAGGCGTTACATCAATAAGGAAACTAATAGCCCAAAAAACAGACATCGCCAAATACAAGGACTCGATTCTACAAGACGACTTTGATTACAAAAAAGTAGACAGCTTAACGTGACATCTCCCACACGGTTCTGTTAACTCTATGGACTTCTAGCCTAAAAGCCTAGCGTGTTAACCATCGGGACTTTTTTATGACCAAAAATTATTTTAATATTTTCGCACAAAATAACACGTAAATCGTAGAGAGAGGTTAAATTTTAACCCCAAACCCAAACTTGGACTAGCCGTCTTTTCTCAAGAACTCTATTAACTAGTCTTTATGCCGAAAGAATTCTATGATCTTTGGGAGCCCAGCTAAAAGAGAAATTTCAACACTGCACGCACGTCAACATCTGCTTTACTTGTGAATTAATATTCAATTTTTCTTAAGGATTCCTCGGGAAAGTTGTTTTCGCTTTTTTTTATTTTTCCTATTGATAATGTTAGTATATAGTGTCGGGGAGAAACCCCGATAAAGCTTACTTAAAGCAACATTAGCTTAAACTTGCAAGTTAATCTAACGATAGTTCATGCTGTTACGTCAAAGCGGTATTTCAGCGATTAAAGAACACCAAAATTGTGGCAAATTTTATTCTTCAGCGTCCTCGATGCCTTTCTCTGTGATTTTGTATCGCGCCTTTGCTTCGGGTAGATTTGGAGAGTCTATAACTGTAGCTATCCTTGTTCCTTTTCCTCCTTTCCTCAGGTAAACTCTGTGTGTGGATGCATGTGCCATGACGTTTCCACCTGCTGGTCTATTGGGGTCTCCAAAAAATGCTGTAGGATTAGCCTGAACCTGATTCGTAATCACAACTGATATGTTATATGCTTCTGTTAGCCTCAGCAGCTTGTGCAGTTGGCTGTTGAGTTTCTGCTGGCGTTCGGCAAGGTGTTCTCTGCCAATATATTCGCCTCTGAAGTGACCGATCATTGAATCTACGACAACTAGTTTCACGTTGTTTTCTGGACAGAATTTTAAGAGATGATCTGTTAGCAATTCTTGATGGCTGCTGTTGTAAGCCCGAGCTAGGAAGATGTTTCCCAAAGTTTCATGGGGATCAAGTCCTAACGATTCAGCTATCTGGAAAACTCTTTCAGGAATAAAAGTTCCTTCAGTGTCGATGTAAACCGCTTTTCCGTCTAATCCTCCTTCCTCTATTGGAAGTTGAACCCTAACGCAGAGCGACAAACATATCTGAGTTTTGCCTACTCCATACTCGCCTATGAGTTCGGTCATTGCTTGGGTTTCGATTCCGCCGCCCATAAGCTCATTTAGCTTATTTGAGCCTATGGAGCATCTTTGCATGTCCTGCCGTTTTTTCCACAGGTCTTCTGCGGTTATGAAGTCTACGCCCATTTTTTCTCTGGTGGCTGTTACAATGTTAAGGATTGTGTTGAATCCTATTCCCGTCTTTTCTGCTATTTCTTTGGGTGGAGTCACGGCAATTGCTTCTGCCGTTGTGAATCCTGCGGATTTGAGTTTGTTGGCTGTGGCGGGTCCGACGCCGGGAAGGTTTTTCAAATCATTATCTTCTACCATCTCACTTTCACCTTTTTAAATTGTTAAGTTATCATTCCGATGTTTGGTATTGATTTCTCGATGAGTTGCTTTAAGCTGTGTGGCATAACGTATGACTACAAAGAGGGGAGAGATCAGTGAAAGTAATCTTTTTTTATCCACTTGGTTGGCTCAACGTTTATGCATTTAATATAATTCTTTTTTACTGAAAAACGGAAAACTTTCTCGGCACACAAAGGCACGTTTTTTGTAGTAAGATATATTTACTTTTGTTTACTTACCTTTTTAGCTCTGATGTTGGTTAAGTGGAAAAGCATAGAGAAGGCATGGTTGACATGGTTTTGGAAGTTAGCTATCAGCTTAGACGGTTTAAGCCCTCTGATTTAGATTGGGTAATCCGAGTAAACCGCGAATGTCTTCCCGAAAACTACACCGCCATCTTCTTCATTAATTTGTATAAACGCTTCCCCGGAACTTTCATTGTAGCTGAAGCAGACGGAGAGATAGTGGGCTACATTATGTGCCGCATCGAAACCGGAATTCCAAGTTTTAAAGTGCTAGGAATAACAAAGAAGGGTCATGTTATCTCCGTCGCTGTTATGCCTAGTCATCAAAGGAAAGGAATCGGTTATGCGCTAATACGCGAAGCGATGCAAGCAATGGTAAACTACAATGCAAAGGAATGTTACTTGGAAGTTAGGGAAAGCAACCTGTTCGCTCTACATCTTTACAAGAAATTGGGGTTTGAAACCGCGCGAACACTCAGAAACTACTATGCGGACGGAGAAGCTGCCTTTGTCTTGGCAATACATCTGTCGCGTTCAATAGAGTAACCATCAAGCCTCCATCCTGGAAATGTTTCTGTTTTTGCCTTTCTTTTTGTTACGTAAATAAAACAATTAGCTTCAGGCTCTATTTGGGGCAGCATATTACCGAAAAACTTTGTTTGCCCTAAAAATGGAAGTGCCCGAGTTAGGTCAAAGCCTAGGCAGATCAACGAAACATAGTCGACCATCCAGTTGCCAGCCACAATACATCTCAGTTGATGTGATCGCGTGAGACAGACCATAGCCAACTACCTAGCAGCCAACCGTGCCTGTCGACCTATCCAAGCGTGCTCCCCAACTCGGGCAATCAGGATACGGGGTTTGTAATCTATATAGATTATCAAAATAAGAGTTAACATAAAATCAAATTGGGGTAACGAATTTTGACATGCTTTTTGATACCTAACAACATTATTTTGAATTCTTACTTAGCGTATATATTAAGCATATAAAGGGAATAGCCCGTCAAGATACATTTTATGCCAATTTTTATTGCACTTTTTCACGTAGCTAAGTAAACCTGCCATAGTAACATAAGTTGAGCGCATTAGAAAACTGTGATACCACCATCAACCGCCATGAACCATCGGAACTAGAACCATTTCATCAGCATCTTTGACTTCAGTTTCAAGTCCCTGTAACACGCTGATCTCCTTTCCTCCAACAAGAATCAGAGCGTTTGGTCTGGGATCATCAAGCTGTGAGTCAACTAGAACCCGCTCAAAATCGCTTGAAAACATTTCCGTAAGCTTCATTACGACTTTTCTAACTGTTACCGGTTCTTCCAGTTTTAGCTGTAAACGTTTTTTGCCAGACAGCCGTTGGAATATCCCCAAAAACCTAACTTCTACACTGATAATCATGTTGAACTCTCTCGTAACCTAGGAGCTTTCGCCTCCGAAAAGCTCCACTATCTCCGATGTGAATTCAATTATGTCATTCACATGCTCCATAGTTTGTTCATTATCCGCTTTAGGACTCTGCGCCAATTGTTGGAGAGTTTTTTCGATTTCAACGAGAAAATTCAAAATTGGCTCTTCAACATTTTGTCTAGTGTGAAGTGTCTCATGGACTATCGGCACAATAAAAGCGGGATTCCCCAAGCTGTAGTAAATAGCTGCTTGAGCTTTCGTAAGGGCTTCCATTATGAAACCTGCCGCCATGTAAGGCGTATTTTTAGCCGCAGTCAATTCTGCCTTTGCCTCTCGGAGGTAACGAGTGGCCCAGCCTTTTTGATAACCATCCATCGTTGACAATGAGTTTGTCCCTCTTTTTCAGGTTGTTTTGCCTATTCATGAGAGATACGTAAGTGATTATAAAAAGATTCGACAGAAATTAACGACAAAGGAAGAGAACAGTGTGCTCTCTTCAACTTCGTAAGTTTCTTTATTCTCCATCATCAGGTTCGGAATCTTCAGAACCATACTTTATGCGTACTAATCGAGTGGCGTAACCAGCTACCTTGTTTCTTAGTTTTGTTGAAGAAACGTCTGTGTACTCATTCACAAGTTTTTTATTATTTTCAAAATCTGCCGTAAATTGGCTCGGATACTTGTCTAGCAACTCTCGAGCTAGCCTCTTCACCTGTTCAGTTCGCACTTTTCCCATTTTTCACATGCCTTCCCTGTAAAGCGTTCCTTAATCTCTTTAGCCATGAATTGTCCCCTCATCATGCCTTTTATCCCTTACGCCTTCCACCCCAAAAAAGTCAATAAAATTCTGGAAAATCTGGTCAGCAACCTCACTTTTCTCCTTTTCCTTCAGCTCAGCTATCGCCTCAACTACCGTGGGAATAAAAGAAGGCGTAGTCAGCTTACCCTTGAACGGTCCTCTGAAACGAACCGGACCATCCGTTTCCGTCATGAGATTCGTTAGAGGTATTTGTCTAATGACTTCTCGGATGCCGCCTGAAAATACTGCGGGTGGGCCTTCGGTGATATAGTATCCACGGTCTACAATTTTGGATATTAGGCTGTGGGGTTGGCTGAACCAGTGAAGAAGAACCTTTTCTATTTTGTATGACGGAAGTAGGCTCACAATTTTGCTAGTTGTTCCCCTAGAATGGATTATCACAGGTAACGATGTCTTCTCAGCCGCGGAAAGCATCTCATGAAAGACTTGCATCTGAATTTCTGTTGGTTCCCCGTTTCCCGCGTAAGTAGCATCTAATCCTATTTCCCCAACAGCTACCAATCTTTGTTTATTCTCTGCATTTTCGAAAATCAGATCAATTATATCTTGTGTTTCATTGGGAGCTAATTTTTTGGTGTTCCATGGATGAATACCCAGAGCAGCATACACATGATCAGGATACTCCTCAGCTAACTTGAGGCTTCGGCGACTTGATTCTAGGTCCATAGCATTGGCGACCAAAGCAAAAACGTTTGATTGCTTTGCTTCTTGCACGATTTCTCTGATATTCTGTGCATAATCACTGTCTGAAAGGTGAATGTGAGCATCAACGAATCTCAATAACAAGCCCCAACTTTTAATCTTTGAAATGTTTCTTTGGGGCTAAAAACCTTTTTGCTAGTTCACTGAAACTAAAAGTAACAAGCATTCTATACTCAACCGCCTCTACAATAATGTGACCTAAAAAGGTCGCTAAAAAAAGACCTTTTTTGGATGAAGATTCGTTGAGTAATGAGAGTTACTCAGTGATTGTTTCAAATTCGATTTTTATGGGTATGTTATCTTGGAATATAGATACAACTGGGCAGTTTGCTTCGGTTCTTCTCCAGACTGCGTCAAGTTTTTGTTTTCTTGCTTTTGAAGTTACGGTGACTTTCAGGTTCACACCTGTTAACTTGGGCGAATCTGCGGGCTTGTCTGCCTCTGCCACGACCTCCATTTTGCTGATTTCCACATTGCTCTGTTTGCAAACGTCCGCAAATATTGTTACAGCACAATCAGCCAGAGACATGATCGCCAACTCCAATGCTGATGGTCCGGTATTGTCTCCGCCCTTAGCGGTTCCCAGATCCAAAACTACGCCGTGACCTCGTGTGTTATCCGCGATTGACTGAACATTTTGTACCCATTTTGCGTTTACCTTAATTTTCGGCACTCTTTTTTCACCAACATTTTTGTTATTATATTTTTCCTAGATTTAAAACATCTGTTTAATAATTAAACTGAACCTTTTGTATCTAAAGTTGACTATTCGTCTGTCTCTATTATAAGATGCTAAAAGCGTTAATTTTCACGTTGCCTCCAAAACATGTTGCGGTAATGTTTTCCCAAATCATATATTATCTTTTAACTGAGAGCTTAACGAGGATTGATATAAGTGACTAAAATTGTTTTCACAGAAAACGCACCCAAACCTGTAGGGCCCTATTCACAGGCTGTAATCAGCGGCGACTTCGTTTTTGTCTCGGGGTCAAATCCCTATTGACCCAAAGACCTCAAAGGTTATTGATGGCGGAATTGAGACACAAACAGTTCAGGTGCTAGAGAACCTAAAGAATATCCTCGAAAGCATAAACCTAACCTTAAATGATGTCGTGAAAACCTCAGTATTTCTTAGCAATTTTAGCAACTTTCAATCTTTTAACAGGGTCTACAGCAAATACTTAGAAGAATCCGCCAGCACGAACCACATTACAGGCAGGTCTCATGGCTGGAGTGCTGCTAGAAATCGATGCAATAGCCAAAAAATCAAGCTAAAACAAAGAAGGGAAAAAGGGAGTTATTTAATCTCCAGAATGTAAGAAACTAGAGCAGCCTCCAAGAGTATTCCTATTTTTCTAACATAAGAAACCTAAATTTTTAGTTAACTAACCAAAAAGCAGAAGATTCACAAATGAGCTGGGTCAAGGTTTCTTGACTAGAAAATAATCAAGCACAAATTTTTTAGTCAAAGTTTCTTGACAAAAATGCGTTTAAACTAGTTTTATTAAATATATTTTAGGGCATCATAAATGCAACGTAGAAATGTGCTTCTTTCAAACAGTGTTATTTGTGTTTTACTCAGTTTCTTGATAACTAATTCTGTGGGGCATCCTCGGTAATGTGGAGCCAAACTTATGGTGGTGAAGCCGGTGAATATTCTCGTTCATTGGTTGAGACATCTGATGGAGGATATGCCCTGACAGGTGAAACATTACCCGTTACTGGGGCGGTAGATTTTTGGTTAATTAAAACTGACGAATATGGAGTCATTCCAGAGTTTCCTTCATGGGTCATTCTGCCTCTGTTCTTGATAGCAACCTTGATTGTTATAATTTACAGAAAGAAGTTAACGGCTAGTTAGTCTTTTTCACGAAAAACTTTATCTTTAAAAAACACATATCTCTTAATAGGTATATTGACTAGTATCTTGTAAACTTTAAATGTGATTATCAGCCTTTTTCAGTATTTGCTATAGCCACAAAAAAGGCTAATCTCTGATTAACTAAAAAAGAGAAGAAAAAAGGGAGTTTATTCCCTTATTCTACGTGTACCCTGAAGAGGTCTATGTCCTTCGCCATGTCTTTGGTGCTCTTCAAGAATTCTCTGGTTGCCCGCTCTACGTCCTTGGATTGCGTTATGTATCGTCCGACAATGATGATGTCTGCCCCGTTTGCCAACGCTTCAGGTGCTGTCTCCGGAGTTATTCCGCCTGCAACTGCTACCAAAAACTTCTTGCCTTGGAATGTCTGCCGCATATCCTTGATTATATCCCAGCGTGTTTTGCCTGTTTTCTCCGCATCTATGGCACGATGTAGAATCGCAACATCAGGTAATCTTTTGAGTGACCGAAGTTTGCTGATGGGGTCTTCAACGTTCATCAAATCCATTATTGCGTAGATTCCTAGCCGTTTTGCTTCTTTGATGAATTTGTCGATAGTTTCTGGAGTTGCTAAACCAGCGACTACAACTGCGTCGGCTGTTTCCTCAAAGGCTAAGTCAACCTCCACTTTTCCAACATCCAACGTCTTCAGGTCAGCTACGATGAACATGTCTTTTGCCACCTTCCTCAAGTCACGGATGACGTTCACGCCGTACTTCTTCAGCAGAGGTGTGCCAACCTCCAGTATGATTCTGTCGCTCTCCGGCAACTCGTTTATGATTTTCTTGACTCTTTCCAGGTTGGGAACATCAAGGGCTACCTGCAGATAGGGTGGTCTCCACAATCTAGGCACTTTGAAGCCCATTATCGGATGCGTCGCCCTATCTTTATCATACATGATCTTCTTCAGTGAAGGATAATTCTCCAAAGCCCTCGACAGCGCCAGTTTTGTTGCTCCATAATTATAATGATAAATGCTGCGGTAATCCTTAGCCTGCGGATGAATAAAGACGCTGCAGATGATCACCCAATCATCAACCTTGTCCTCCGGAATAACACCCTCTTCGACAGAGTCAGCAACCGCCTTTGCTACGGCTGCCTGAGCAGGACCAAAAATCTTTCCTATCTGTTCCATATTTTTCACAGTGACCTTTGGCACAAGAAGCGTATGCGGTTTGGGTGGAAGATTCGGACGTATAACTGCTAGAAGCGGAGTGTGACCAGCAGACAAGTTCGACAAACCGTTGGCAAAAGCTTGCCCAACAGGACCATCCTTGTCGCCAATCAGCAAATCTACATGAGCAACCTCTGTGCCTTCACCCATCAAAGCCTCGCCAATCAGATATGTGGTTTCTTTGCGCTTCGTGGCTTCTTCGAAAAGCAGTTCCCTCTCATCCACATCCGAAAAGTCAACATCAAATTCTCTCATCCACTGATACAAAGTGTCACGGTGAATCCCCATGACTTCGGCCGTACCCTTTATTGTCGGTTTCGTTGACCTGCTCCCCCGAGACCTCCTCAGTTTTCTTTCCTCTTTCTTTGCTGTAACCAATAAATCGATGAATTCTTCTTTTGTTTCCGGTTTTCCACCGTCATATCCCGACACAATCTCACCCTCAAAGAGAGCGTTTCACCGACCACCTATAAAAATGTGTCGGAATAAAGACTGAAGCCTGTAATGAATCCGACACTTTTTTGAAACAACTCTTTTTCAGAAAGAATTTTTTCGATAGATTTCTGTTGGCTTTCCATCTATTGATCAAGAATTTGATGGTGGTTGATGATTAAGAACTTTCAAATACATTTAGACAAATATGCTACAACATAAATGAATGTGACTGAAAAGCTAGAAGCATTGTGACAGTCTTGTTTATTTTGCTTCCGTTTGGACGCGCGTAGGATCAAGCTTCAGTTTATTTGTGCTGTTTTGGGTGTCTAGTTTCGTTTAATTTTGATACGCGGTCTTTCTCGTCACGTCTTTTCTTTTCATCTACTGCTTGACGTATCCATTCTGAAGGTTTACCAACAGTCTTCAGGTGCTTCAGTTGATTCACGGTTAAGTGCACACCATAGTGGAGCTTCTTGTTACTCATAGGTTACACCTTTTAGATTGATATTGAAAATAAAGAAAAGCTTTATGAAACCAAAATATTGACTTATAGTACATCCATTTCTTCACAGGAACCTGTCAGCCGAAGCCCTTTGAAGTTACAAGCTGGTGCTATTGTTTTTCGTGTGAAGAAATGTAAATAAGTGACGTAATGCTCAGAAATCAATAAAATGCCCTGAGGAAATGTTTAGGAGGAAAGTGGGCGATGGAAGATGACTTCTTGAAGTTAGCTCTCGGGTTAATTAAATCCAGCGAAGACCATGAACGATACCGTGGAGAAGAGTGCATAAATCTGATTGCAAGTGAGGGACTCAAATCTCCGGCAGTGAACGAAATACTAAGCTTGTCGCAGGACTTGGAATCCAGGTACGCCGAAGGAGAAAATGACCTTGCGGGCCACGTTAAAGCACGGCACTATCAAGGTCAGAAATACATAACAAAAATCGAGAATTACGCAGCAGATTTGATGAAAAATCTGTTCGGATGTAACTGGGCTGACGTGCGGCTTGTTTCAGGTACGCACGCGAATCTTGCAGCCTTCAAAGGTATCTCTTTGGCAACAAAAAATAACCGGATGGTTGTTTTGCCACTTAGTGCTGGGGCTCATATCAGTCATGACTACTCTGGTCTTGCCGGCAAAGTCTTGGGGTTGGAGACCATTAATCACGCTTACGATATAGACGAACTGAACATTGACTCAGAAAAGTCTGCTACAATAATCGACGCAGCTAGACCGGGCATAGTGACTTTCGGAGGCAGCGTTTTCCCGTTTCCTCACCCCGTTAAGGAACTGGCAGAAGTTGCTAAGGAAACGGGCGCCTACGTTGTTTATGACGCAGCACATGTCTTGGGTTTGATTGCCGGCGGAGAGTTTCAGGACCCCTTCGGAGAAGGCGTGGATTTCATAACTGCGTCAACTCACAAAACTTTTCCAGGACCTCAAGGCGGAGTTATCCTCGCGAATTGTGAAGACGAACGAATGAAGAAGGCAATCAAGAAGGTGCAGCATACGGTATTCCCATTGAGCGCCTCGAACACTCATCTTGGACGGCTTCCTGCCTTGGGTTTAGCCGCATTGGAGCTGAAACTGTACGGTAAAGAGTTGGCTACGCAGACAATTAAGAACGCTCAGACAGCGGGCAATTACCTGTTTGAGAATGGCGTGAAGGTTTTGGGAAAAAAGAATGGGTTTACGTGTTCCCACCAGATTGCTGTTGATGTTCGAGAGTATGGTGGCGGACAGAAGCTCGCGTTTAGTCTTGAGGATGCCCACATTGTTCTGAACAAGAATATTTTGCCTTACGATAATCAGCACAACCATGGTGACCCGTCGGGTCTCAGGATAGGTTTTCAGGATGTGACTCGGAGAGGCTTCAAAGAAAATGACATAGAGCACCTGTGTTCTTTGATCTTGGATGTCGTGAAGGGAAAGAGGACCCCAGACGAAGTACGAAAGGATGTTATCAAATTGAGGCAGAGCTTCAAGGACATCAAATACGGTTTCCAAAGCGTTAACGAAGCAAAAGAGCACCTCAGGAAATATGTTTAAGCATTCAAGCATCATAAGCATAGGCGTACTTTGAAGTCGTCTTTTGTTTCCATTTTTTCTCTACGATAATTTTTTATATAAGAAGAGGGTTTTTTGTGTCAAGCAAAGGAAACTTGGCCTATGAATAGCAACTCGACGACTTCAACGAGTAATTCTTCGATGTTCTATAGCTTTAGCTATTTCTTTTATAATTAAGCCCAGCTAGCTGAAATTTAACGTCTTTAGCTTTCTGGGTTTCATGGAGGGTTTAGTTGTTATGAAACAAAATAAGGAAAAAAACCGCAAAAGAATCGTGGTTAAATTTGGAGGTTCCAGCCTCGCAGACCACGAACGGATATTGAGGGCAGTTACTGCAGTTGCTGAAGAAGCAAAGAAGGGTACCCAAATCGCCGTGATTGTTTCGGCTATGGGAAAAACCACGGATACGCTCTTTCACGCAGCCAAAAACAGCTCTAATGGTAGGTTACATAAGAAAGATTTAGACGAGATTCTGGCCATGGGGGAACGAACGAGCATCAGGATTATCGCCGCCGCATTAAAGGCACAGGGTGTGAACTCCCGTTACGTGGACCCACACGACCCCGAATGGCCGATCATAACTGATGACTTGTTCTCAAATGCAAACCCAATTTTGGATATGTGTTATGAGATAGCTAAGCAGAATGTGCTTCCCCTTGTTGAGGATGGCGTTATCCCTGTGATTGCGGGTTTCGTGGGCAGAACCAAAGACAATCGAGTAACCACCTTGGGGAGGGGTGGAAGTGATACAACTGCCTTCATCTTAGCGAAGGCTTTAGAAGCGGATGAACTTATCATAGTTACTGATGCTGAAGGAATCATGTCAGCCGACCCCAAGGTGATAGACGATCCTAAGCGTCTTCCAGAGATTGATGTGAGCACTTTGGTTGGATTAGCGGATTCGGGCACAAAATTCATTCACAGGAAGGCATTGCGATACAAGGATGCGTCCGTAAAAGTCAGGGTAATCAAGCACATTCACGGCGATTTAAACGCGGAAGGCACCTTGATCAAGGGAGCACTCTCAAGCGACTTGGATGTAGAACTTGCAAGTCCATCTCCCTCACTGTCAATCACTGTTGTGGGCAAAGGGGTCTCCGAGAACCCTCAAGTTATAAAAGAGCTTGCTGAAACAGTGAAGAACCACGCGAAACTGCTGGGATTATCCTTGAACTACGATTCAATGATTCTTTACGTTTCAGAGAACTCTAATTCCAAATTGCTTCTTGAGAAAGTGCATGAAGTAATCCTGAATCACGAGGAGACATTGGCCATGTCTGTCAGGAAACAATTAGCATTCCTCAAAATCAAGGGCGTTGGCTTAGAACAGACTCCGGGTCTCACAGGAAGAATATCCGAGGCTCTGAGGGTAAACTGCATTAACATTTTTGGACTTATGACAATCACTTCCAGCATTCTTCTTTTCGTAAACTGGGACGAAAGAGAAAAGGCCCTAAATTTGGTTAGAAACGCATTACGGGATGACAGAAAATGTTGAAAGCAGCTGTTTTAGGAGCAACAGGCAATGTCGGACAAATCTTTGTCCAACTGCTAGATGGGCACCCATGGTTCGAGGTTGCAACTGTTGCAGCCTCGGAAAGAAGCAAAGGACGAACATACAATGAAGCCTCTAGATGGCGGCAATCAACGCCCATTCCGGAAGCTGTCGCCCAAATGGAAGTTGTAGACATAACCCCGAAAGCCGTCAAGAACGTTGACATTGTTTTCTCGGCGTTACCTTCTGCTGTGGCTGGAAAAGTGGAAGAGGATTTTGCTTCTGCCGGATACGTAATTGTTAGCAATGCGTCTGCTCACAGAATGGACCCTGACGTTCCCATGATGAATCCTGAAATAAACTGCAGCCACGTCAGCCTCATAGAGGAACAGCGCAGAAAAAGGAAATGGGACGGCGCCATCGTAACAAACCCCAACTGTAGCACAACAGTCCTAACCTTGCCCCTGAAGCCGATCTTTGACGAATTTGGCATCAACAGCCTCATAGTGTCTACGATGCAAGCACTCTCTGGCGCTGGATACCCGGGCGTAGCCTCCTTAGATATCGTAGATAATGTTATCCCCTTCATCGGAGGAGAAGAGGACAAGATGGAAACTGAAACCCAGAAGATTTTGGGCACTGCTTCAAAACCAGCAGATTTTAAGGTTTCATCCAGTTGCCACAGAGTTTCAACGATTGATGGTCACATGGAAGCCGTCTTCGTAGAGACAAAGAAGAAGGCGGACCCCAATGCTGTAGCTGAGGCTATGGAAAACTTTGTTGGGGAACCCCAAAAGCTAAAGCTTCCTTCAGCCCCAGAAAAACCAGTTATTGTTACATGGGAGAATGATCGTCCACAAACTAGATTGGACCGAATGGAGGGCAAGGGCATGAGCACCGTAGTTGGTAGAATCCGAAAAGACCCCGTGTTAGGTGGGGTGAAATTTATTGCTCTGGGACACAATACCATACGGGGAGCTGCAGGATGCGGCATCCTTAACGCAGAATACTTGAAAGTAAAAAAGTTCATCTAAAGGAGAGAAAACCTTTGGAATCAGGTAAAAAAAGACGACTAAGAAGAATCTTCCAAAACGACAACAGGACAGTAATTGTTCCCATGGATCACGGCGTAACAATTGGTCCAGTTAAGGGACTGGTGAACATGCAGAGCATCGTTGACAAGTTGTTGCTGGGTGGCGTTGACGCGGTTGTCGTCAACAGGGGCATAGCAAAAAGTGTTGACACAGGAAACGCGGGATTAATTGTTCACTTGTCCGGAATTACCGTACATTGTCCTGACCCAAACAATAAGGTGCAAATCTGCTCTGTAGACGATGCTGTCCGATTGGGGGCTGATGCTGTTTCGGTTCACATTAATGTGGGCGCTAAACAGGAAGCCCAGATGCTCTCAATGTTGGGTAAGGTAGCCTGCGAATGCGACGATTACGGCATGCCATTGCTGGCTATGATGTATCCCCGAGGACCAAACATCAGGGATTCACATGCATTGGATGTGGTGGCTCATGCAGCCCGTTTAGGCGCAGAGTTAGGAGCGGACATTATAAAAACAAACTACACCGGCGGTGTTGAATCGTTCAAAGATGTTGTTAGCGGTTGCCATGTTCCAGTCATTATTGCTGGTGGATCAAAAGTAGAGACCACTAGGGATGTCTTGCAGATGGTAAAGGATTCCATAACTGCTGGAGGGGCAGGGCTCTCGATTGGCAGAAACGTGTTTCAACACGAAGACCCAACAAAGATAGTCAAGGCTCTCTCAGCCATTGTCCACAAAGCGGCATCAGTAAACGAAGCCCTAAAGATTCTTGGTGAATCCAAATGAAACAACTTTGGATCGAACTAGACGCCTCCCTTCCCGAAAACCAGAAAACTAAACTGCTCAAGTCTGCGGCTCAGACCTGCGATGCCGTGCTGGTTGATACAAAGGACATAGAGCTAGCCAAAAATTCTGGAATTAAAACTGCCTCAACTTCCGCAGAAGCAGACATCACGGTTCTTTCTGTATTCGACTCTGAGAAACTTAAGGCGTTGAAGGCTAAGGGCAAAATTGTGGCTGTGAAAATAGTCATTGAAGGAAAACAGGATGAAGAGACTGCCATAGCAGCGGCTGAGCTTTCATGCGATTACGTTATTGTTGGCACTCCTGACTGGAAAATTATTCCCTTAGAGAACCTTATCGCCAAGACCAGAGGAAAAACCAAGCTGCTTGCAGAAGTCTGCAGCACAAAAGAGGCGAAGGTTGCCTTGGAAACGTTGGAGCTGGGATCAGACGGAGTAGTCCTGAAGACAGCTAGCCTTGAAGAACTCAAACAGACAGCAGAGTTTGCAAAGAAGAAGTCTCTTGCGCTTGAGTTGGTTGTTGTTGAGGTTGTTCTGTTGAAGGAGATTGGAACCGGCGCCCGAGCCTGCATCGACACGTGTGACCTTATGAAGCCCGGAGAGGGCATTCTTTTGGGTTGCCAGTCTTCTGGGCTGTTTCTGGTTCAGGCTGAGGTTCATGAAAGCCCATACGTGGAAACACGCCCCTTCAGAGTAAACGCTGGACCGCTCTCACTGTACGCCCTAACGTCCCCAACTAGAACTAGATACTTGTCGGAGTTGAAGTCTGGGGAAGAAGTTCTTGTGGTGGATAGAAACGGAAATGTCCGGTTGACTAATGTTGCTCGGGCGAAGATTGAATGGCGTCCCATGCTGCTCATCGAGGCGGAATACAACGGCAAAACGTTGAAGTTGATTTCCCAGAACGCCGAAACCATACGGGTTGTGACCCCTGATGGGTCTAAGGCAGTTACCGATTTGGAGAAGGGCGACAAGATTCTGGCTCGCGTGGAAGAGGGCGGCAGGCACTTCGGAACATTGGTGAAAGAAGAAGCCGTGATCGAGCGTTGACAATCAAAGTCTGCGTCGCAATTCCTCCCAAAACCGTTGATGAAGCATTTTGTTTAATAGAGCAGGCTAAGGCTCAACACGCAGACCTCATTGAAGTAAGACTTGATAGCCTCACAAAACATGACCGCATAGCAGACATTCCATTATGCAGCAAAACGCCATTGATAGCCACAAACAAATCAACTGAATATCACGGTAATTTCTCGGGAAGCGAAACTGAACGCCAAAAAGTTTTGATGGATGCCGCGAGAAACGGCTTCGAATACGTTGACGTAGACTTAGGTACGCCCAAGCAAACAGAATTAATCCGTAAACTGCACGAAGCGGGAGCAAAAGTCATCGTTTCATTCCATGATTTTGAACAGACCCCTACGTTATCGCAACTTGGCAATGTTCTTGATGAGGAAGTTGCTTTGGGAGCTGATGTCTGCAAGATTATAACCACCGCCAGAAGTGTGGAAGACAACCTGATTACGTTAAATTTTGTTTCAGAGGCTTCCAAGAAAGCCAAGCTGGTTTGTTTTGCTATGGGCGAACTCGGCAAGCATTCTAGGTTGATGTCTCCTGTTTTCGGTGCTTTCTTTACTTTTGCTTCTCTTGACGAAAAAAGAAAAACGGCAAAAGGACAATTAACCATAAATGAAATGAAGCGTGCATACGAGGCTCTGGGGCTAAAATAAATGGGAATCTCTGGGAAAACTAGGGTTTGCGCCATCATCGGCGACCCAGTAGAGCACTCTCTAAGTCCTGTAATGCACAACGCCGCCTTCAAAGAGTTGGGATTAAACCTTGTTTACGTGGCTTTCACAGTAACAGCAAAAGAGTTGAAGGACGCCATTCTGGGCGCAAGATGTCTGGGTCTTCGAGGATTGAACGTGACAATGCCCCACAAAAACGCTGTCATGAACTACTTGGATGAGGTGGACGCGACGGCAAAGGCTATCGGTGCAGTGAACACGATTATCAGCACCCAAGGAAAGCTGATTGGATACAACACAGACGGTAATGGCGCCATGATTGCCCTGCAAGAAAATGGCGTGTATCCAGAAGAAAAAAAGCTGGTTCTTCTCGGAGCTGGAGGCGCAGCAAAAGCCATAGCCTATCATGCATCCCAAGATGTGACTGAGCTTGTTATCCTTAACAGAACCCCAGAGAAGGCAAAAAAATTAGCTGATGTGCTACGCAAGAGTTTTGGCAACAAAATAAAAAGCGGAAGGCTCACCTCTGATGTTCTGAAGGATGAACTGGAAACCGCGGATATTCTGGTTAACGCCACCTCTGTGGGTATGCATCCAAACGTTAACATTAGCCCAGTTCTGTCAAGTTTGCTGAGGCGTGATTTGTGCGTGATGGATATAATCTATAATCCCCTAGAAACACGGCTTGTAGCGGACGCAAAATCTGTAGGCGCCAAGGTTGTGTCGGGTCTTGAGATGCTTATTTATCAGGGAGCTGTTGCCTTTGAAATCTGGACTAATTGTACTGCTCCTGTTGAAGTGATGAGGAATGCAGCATTGAACGAACTTGAGAAACAGGGTGTCCGTCATTGACTGGAAGAGCTGAGGCAATAGCTCACGGCGCAGCTACTATAATTAATGCAATAGCAACTGGCAAGGGAGCAGCCGTAGGCGTGGACCTGTGGACAAAAGCCGCCGTAGCCCTCACAAACGAAGCGGGACATGTGGACGTTACTATTCGTTCTGACTCTTCAGAGAACCCTGCTTTGGCACAAAAAACCGTTGAGCGTATCCTCAAACATTTCTGTTTAGAACAGGAGTTTGGCGCCAAAGTCGAAACAACATCAAACATTCCAGTAGCAAGAGGACTAAAGAGTAGCAGTGCAGCAGCAAATGCCATAGCCTTGGCAACCACAGCCGCCCTAGAACGTAACTTAGATGACGTTACATTGGTGAAGCTGGGCGTTGACGGCGCATTAGACGCTAAGGTCACTATAACTGGAGCCTTCGACGATGCTTGTGCTTCATATTTTGGCGGAATCATAGTCACCGACAACATGGAACGACGAATCATTAAACGCTTTGAGCTAACTGAAGCTCCCGCTGTTCTGTTTTATGTTCCAACAGAAAAAACCTATACTGCATACTCAGACGTGAAACGAATGAAAAGCATTGCTTCCGCCGTCAAGATTGCCTACAAAGAAGCGTTGAATGGTAACTACTGGGCATCCCTAACCCTGAACGGTTTAATCTACTCTTCGGCACTAGGCTACGATTCATCCCCCGCCGTAGATGCCCTCACAGCAGGAGCAATTGCCGCTGGATTGTCCGGAACCGGACCTGCGGTAACTGCTATTGTTTCTGAAGAAAATGTAGACCTTGTGAAGGAGGTTTGGCGGAAGCGTGAGGGAGAAATCTTGGAGGCTCGGATTAATCTGGAGAAAGCTAGGGTGGTATGCTGAAAAATGGATGTTACAGTCGAGAACACAGATCATCTGGAGGGTGTGGTCTCGGCTCCTCCATCAAAAGCTTACACCCACCGAATGCTCATAGCCGCATCATTGTCAAATGGAACCTCAAAAATCTTCAATCCCCTTGTTTCAGATGACACGCAAGCAACCCTAGAGGCAGTAAAAGCACTTGGGGCAGAAACAGAATTACATGAAAATTACTGGACAATCCATGGACAAGAAACACTCAAGACTCCTGATCAGCCCATAGATTGCAGAGAGTCTGGGTCAACACTGCGTTTCATGATTCCAGTTGCAGCCCTTGCACCCGGACATGCAACATTCCTTTTTGGGGCATCCTTTGAACGAAGACCTGTGGTGCCCCTTCTTGAAAGCCTCAAGGAACTGGGAGTCGAATCTACTATTCAACGAAACAATTCATCTGTTATGGTTCGTGGAGGGGGAATCCGTGGAGGAAAAACTTCGATAAGGGGAGACATAAGCTCCCAATTCATTTCTGGATTACTGTTTGCTTGTCCAAAGGCAAACGAAGACACGGAAATTACTGTAACAACTAAGCTGGAGTCTAAGGGCTACGTTGAGATGACCTTTGAAGTTCTGGTTGAGCATGGACTTGAAGGTGCTGTAAGCCCTGAGCTTTCGTGCCTGTGGATTCCCTCAAATCAAAGTTATAGACCATGTGATCATACTGTTCCTGGAGATTTTTCGTCTGCAGCTTTCCTTTTGGCAGCCGCGGCGGTTACTTCATCACGGGTAACAGTGAAGAATCTTGAGTATCAAACGGCTCAGGGCGACATGGCGATACTTGGTATCCTTGAGGAGATGGGTGCAGCAGTAAAGATAAGAGACAATTCTGTAGATGTTGAAGTGGGCCCGCTCGTTGGGGTTGATATCGACGCGAAAGATATTCCAGATTTGGTTCCTGTCTGTGCTGTTCTTGCGTGTTACGCTGAAGGACGTTCGGAGATATATAATGCGAAGCGGCTTAGATACAAGGAATCAGATAGACTAGATTCGATAAGCACAGAACTGAAGAAGATGGGGGCAGACATCGTCGTGAACGAGGACGGCTTAACCATAAACGGTTCATCTGGTTTGTATGGGGCAACTATTGATCCCCACAATGACCACAGGATTGCCATGGCTTGTGCCGTAGCGGCTCTTGGAGCCGTGGGCGAAACGAAAATTCAAAATGTTGAATGCATAAATAAGTCGTATCCGCAGTTCTTCAGTGATTTGCGTGTGTTAGGAGCGAATGTCGTTGGGATCTAATTCGATAGGAAAAGAATTCATTGTAACCTGCTTCGGCGAAAGCCACGGCAGATGCGTTGGAGCAGTCATAGATGGGTGTCCAGCAGGACTTCCTCTCGCAGAAGAGGATATCCAGAAAGAACTTGACAAACGGTTACCCAAAAAAGAGGAGATTGTTTCTGCCAGAAGAGAAGAAGACGCCGTTGAACTTCTTTCTGGAACTTATGAGGGATTTACAACTGGTGCTCCAATCTGCATTTTGGTGTGGAACAAGGAAGTTATTTCTGACGATTATGATGCGATAAGGAATACTCCTAGACCCGGACATGCAGACTATCCCGCCAAAATCAAGTATTTGGGATTTAATGATCATCGTGGGGGCGGAAGATTCTCGGGCAGAATCACAGTTGCTTTTGTTATGGTTGGTGCTATAGCTAAGAAACTGCTGGAGCTTGCCGGCATCGAAGTTCTAGCATACGCCACTGAGATTGGAGGCATCAAAATGCGGTCAACCCCGTCTCTTGAGGACATTAGGACAAAGACTTATGGAAGCTCGGTGAGGTGCCCAGACCCAAAGGTTGCTGTTGAGATGGAGGAAACGATTTTGAAGGCTAAGAAGATGGGCGACAGCGTGGGTGGAGTTGTTGAGTGTGTAGCCTCCAATGTTTTGGCGGGGGTCGGTGAACCCATCTTTGATTCGTTGGATGCAGAACTTGCAAAGATGCTTTTTGATATTCCTGCGGTTAAGGGTGTTGAGTTTGGCGTTGGATTTGAGGCTGCACGGCTGAAGGGGTCAGAGAATAATGATTCATATGTGATACGGGATGGAGAAATCGAGGCTGTAACCAATAATGCTGGCGGTGTTTTGGGTGGTTTATCGTCTGGGATGCCCATTGTGATTAGGGTGGCTGTGAAGCCGACTCCATCTATTTCGAAGGAGCAAAAGACTGTGGACATGTTGAATATGGCGGATACAACGGTTCAGGTTAAGGGCAGGCATGATTCGTGTATTGTGCCGAAGGCGGTTCCTGTGGTTGAAGCTTCTGTTGCCATGGTTTTGGTTGATCAGCTGCTTCGGGCAGGTTTGATACCTAAGGTGTTGGGAGTTGAGGCTGTTGGAGAATATAGTGACGTTACGAAAGAAGATTGACGCTGTTGATGAGAAGATTGTCCTTCTGTTGAAGGATCGGATGGAGCTCTGCAAATGTATCGGGGCTATCAAAGGAAAAAATGGGTTAGCTGTCAAGGATTATCGCAGAGAAGATGAAGTTTACTTGCATGCCATGGCGAAGGCGCTGGAGTCTGGTCTTGATCCCCAAAAAGTTGAAGCAATCTTCAAAGACATAATTGCTTTGGGCGTCTTTGTTCAAGGTGCTGAATGAGAAGACTTAAAGCAGTATTACACAATTCTTGATGAGAAAAACAGTTAGTTCTATGTTCCCTTGGGAGTTAAGGAAGATGCTGTATGAAATAAGCGAAAAAGCGATACAACTTGAGAATCAAGGAAAAGAGATAATCAAGTTTAATCTGGGAGACCCAGACCTGCCAACGCCGCCTGAAATAGTTGAGGCTGCCTATTTGGCCATGAAGCAGGGAAAGACGAAGTATTCTTCTGCTGCTGGCGAGAAGAAACTGCGAGAAGAGTTGGCCAGGATTCATGATGTGTCTGTGGATAATGTGGTTGTGACCACTGGTTCGAAGTGGGCGATCTTTTCTTTATTGTTTCTGTTGTTAAAGAAGGGAGAGAACGTTGTTGTTCCGTCTCCTCATTGGACCAGTTACGAGTTAGGCGCAAAAAAGCTTGGGGCTGAAATACGGTTTTTGAGGAGAAACCTTGAGTCTGATTGGAAGGTTGACGCTGAAAAACTTGAAGCTTTGATTGATGACAAGACGCGGCTGATAATACTGAATAGCCCTAATAATCCAACGAGCAAGGTTATTGATGACAAAACTTTCAGTGAGATTGTTCAGATAGCAAAAAGCAAGGGAGTAACGGTTCTGTCGGATGAGGTTTACTCGGACATCAGCTTCGTTAAAGCTAAATCTATCCTCGATTTTGGGGCAGACAATATTCTGGTGACTGGTTTTTCAAAATCGTTTTTGATGACTGGCTGGAGAATCGGATACGTTGTTGTTGAAAAAGAATTGGCTAAGCGGATGATCAAGCTAAACCAGATAACCACAACATGTGTTCCAGCGTTTATCCAGTACGGCGCCTTGAAGGGTTTGGAGTCTAGAAAAAAGATTGCAGATGATATCCGAAGACAGTTTAAGGTGAGGGCAGATGCGGCATATTCTGTTCTTTCCAAGTCGAAAATGCGGTTTTCTCGTCCTGATGCACCGTTTTACCTGTTTCCTAAGGTTGATGGCTTAGATTCAGAACGTTTCGCCTTGGACCTTCTGGACAAGGGGGTTGCTGTGGCTCCAGGAACCGCCTTCGGGGATTATCGTGAATACATTAGGATAGCCTTAACTGTTGGCGAGGAGAAGATTAGAGAGGGCTTGGAGAAGCTCTGTGAGGCTCTACCTTGAGAGTAGCGATTATTGGCGCTGGAAAGATGGGTCGATGGTTCACAAAGTTATTTCGTGAAGAAGGCTTTTCTGTAGTTGTTTCTAGCCGAACCAAAAGCAAGGCAGAGGCGTTAAGGGCTGAGTTTGGGGTTGATGTAGCCCGTAGCAACATGGATGCTGTTGATGGCGCTGACTGGATTTTGTTGTGTGTATCTCTTGACAGCTTAGTTGCTGTTTTGAAAGAGATTGGTTCTCATGTGCGCCCAGATCAGGTTGTCATGGACATAGGCTCTATCAAGGAGATTCCCGTGAATCTGCTACACAAACATGTGGAACATGGTGTTACGTTGGGTACGCATCCTGTTTTTGGTCCAGGTGCAAGAAGTCTTGAGGGACAGAATTTTGTTCTTACTCCCGTAGGCGATGAGGAGAAACGGTTTGCTGGCGAGTTCAGGGGCTGGCTGGAGAAGTGTGGAGCAGTGGTGTCTGTTTTGTCGCCTAGAAAACATGATGAGTTGATGTCTTTGGTTTTGGGTTTTCCTCATTTTGTTGGCTTGGTTGCCGGAGACACTCTAATGAATAATCCTAATTTTGTTGATGCGAAAGCGGTGGGTGGAGCCACGTATAAGCTCTTGTTGACTTTGGCGGAGGCTGTCTCTTCTGAGGAGCCTGTTTTCTATTCGAATCTTCACATGAGCTTGCCTGAGATGGAAACGATTGAGGGCTTGTTTTTGAGTAAGGTTGAAGAGTGGCTCAAGCTGGTGAAGAGTAAAGATTGTGCTGGTTTCTCTGGTAAGATGGGGCAGGTTAAGAAGCGGTTGCGTGAATTAGACCCTGAGTATGAACGTGCTTATCGGGCTATGTATCGGCTTTTGGATGATTCCTAGAGTTTGAAGTTTGGTTTTTTGGCTGCCTTGTAGGAGCCCAAGATTTTTACAAAGATTGTTTTGTCTTTGATGCTTTCTATGACTTCTTGGCATTTTGTTTCGGTTCTATGTCCCTCAAAGTCTAGATAGAAGTGGTACTCCCATGGAGTCTGCTTAGTGGGTCTAGACTCTATCTTTGTCAGGTTTATGTTTCTGTCAGCAAACTCTCCCAATATCTTGTATAATGCACCGGGAATCGATTTGGTTGCAAAAATTATGGATGTCTTGTCTTCTCCAGAATAGGACGAGTCCTGTTTGTCTAAAACAAAGAATCTGGTGGAGTTGTTTTTGATGTCCTCTATTTCTCTTGCGAGTATGGTCATGTCATAGATTTGGGCGGCTCTTTCGCTGGCTATTGCTGCGGCGTCCATTATGTTTTCTTCTTTAATCATTTTTACGCTGCCTGCAGTATCAAAAGTAGAGGTTGCCTTGAGTTTATGCTGTTCTAAAAATTTTCTGCATTGTGCTAAGGCTTGGGGATGGCTATAGACGTTTTTTATTGATTCTATGCTAGTGCCTTTGTGGGCTATGAGGCAGTGACTGATTCTGATGATTATCTCGCCGCAGACTTTCAGGTCATATTCTAGGAAGAGGTCGTAGGTGCGGTTTACGCTGCCCTCGATAGAGTTTTCGATGGGAACAACCCCATAATCTACGTCTCCAGTTTTGACGCTTTCGAAGACGTCACCAAAGCTTTTGCAGGGCTTCACCTCAGCAGACTGCCAAAAAAAACTGTAAACTGCACTCTCACTATAAGCGCCAAGTTCTCCCTGAAAAGCAACCCTCAACACAAACACACCATACTCTTCTAATATTTGGAAGCAAAGCCAAAATAAAACACTTTACCACAAAAACTGGCAAGGGTTCCAGCAAATTACGATGTTTTCCAGTGTTGAACAAGAAAATTTGAACATTAGTTTGTGGTTTGTGCGATAGTGATAAATGTTTTTTTGTTGTTGTCTATGGTGGGTGTTGCTGGTGTTTCGGTTGGATGATAAAGACAGGAGAATCTTGAATTTGCTTCAGGAGAATTCAAGAACTTCTTACACGTATATAGCCGACGAGTTGGGAATCAGCGAGGCTACAGTAAGATACCGCGTCAAAAACTTAATCGCCAATGGCATCATCAACAAATTCACGGTCTTGCTTGACCCAAAAAAGATTGGTTACTCCACAACGGGCATTTTGATGGTTAAGATAGCTCCTAACCACTTCGAAAAGACATCCGAGCAAATAAGCGACTTAACCGAAGCATATCATGTCTTCCAGAACACCGGCGAATATAATGTTGTGGCGGTGGTTCATGCGCACGATCTGGAGCACCTGAGCGACCTCAGAAAAAGAGTGGAACTGATGCAGGGCGTCAGGGAAGTGTCGCTTTCTGCAGCCACTCGGCTAATAAAGATCAAAACAACATTCGACCTATAGACTACCCCTTTTTTCACGAATTTCGCAAACAAAACAGGTTTTTTCCTCGTAAATAGCAAATATTTTAATACTGTCACCGTCATTCCTTCTGGATATGCACCAAGAACCCGAAACAACCAAAGAAACAAAAACCAGCCAAAAAATTGGTCGTGCACTCTTCTTTGTCGCCGGCACCATTTTTCTTGCACTTGGAGCCATCGGAATAGTATTACCTATTTTGCCAACCACGCCCTTCTTGTTGCTTGCCTTAGCCTGCTACTGCAGAAGCTCAGAACGGATGACCCACTGGATGCTAAACAACAAGTATTTCGGAAAATACATCCGAAACTACAAAGAAGGCAAAGGAATCCCGCTGAAAACAAAACTATTCGCAATAACCATTTTATGGATAGCAATGGTTTACTCTGCGATTTTCATAATACCCATATGGATAATCCAACTAATCCTGTTCGCAGTCGCAGCTGCAGTAACCCTGCACATATTTAGACTGCCAACATATCACCACTAAACACAAACCAATTTTGTGAAGAGCAAAAATCTGTTATTGCTCACTTGTTTGTTTTCTTGGTCTGTTGCCTTTTTACGAAGTCAGGCAACTTCTTTAACACTTTTTTTAGTACCTCTATGCTATCCAAGTATTCTTGGATGTCAATGTGCTCGTTGGGTGTGTGGTCTAGCCGTGAGTCTCCTGGTCCATACGTAACCACCGGAATCTTCAATACATTACCAAGAACATTCATGTCGCCCGTTCCCGTCTTCCGCGAAAAAGAAGCATAATTCAGTGTCGTCTTTCTTATGCCCCAAGCCAAAGCACGAACAATAACTGATCTGCGGTCAGCTTCATAGGCTTTAGCAACATCCACCATCTCCACACTAACCGTAACCTTCGGATTAGTTGCCTTGTACCTGTCAATCTTTCGTTTCACCTCACCAAACACTTGCTCGGGAGTAAGCTGAGGCGGAATACGTAACTGAACAAGAATCTCACAATGAGACGGAATAAACGAAGCAGAACTGTTGCCGCCCTTAATCCCAGTCAAACATGAAGTAATCGAGTAGAAACGGCTCTTCAGATTCTCTTCACGCAAATGGAGCTTACGAATCTGCTTCCAAAACTCCATAGCCTTCTCAATCGCGTTGTCAAACAGCCAAGGAGCAGCAGAATGACCCGAAGGCGTCTCAACAGTAAGCTTCACAGTTAAAATACCCTTATAACCAAAAACAATCTTCTCCAAGCCGCTCGGCTCACCAAAAATAGCGTAATCAGGCTGAATTCCTTCCTCAACAAAATGCTGAATCCCTGTTCCTCCCTTTTCCTCATCAACCACTCCAACAACAAGAATCTTACCCGGAAAACCGCCATTCACAAACTTGGAAGCAGCAACAATCATAGCAGCCAAAGGACCCTTTGCATCTATCGAGCCCCTACCATACAATTGTCCATCCTCAACACGGACAGAAATAACGCCCTCAACAGTGTCCATGTGTCCACACAACAAAATAACAGGAGAGCCCTCACCAATTTCACCTATTACATTTCCAACTTTGTCCCTGTGAACACGAAAACCAAGCTTCGTCATTTCATCAACTAAGAACAAGGAAATCTCCTCTTCCTTGCCTGACGGACTGTAAATCTTCACCATACGCGTCAACAGATCAACTGCGTAGTCGCTCATTTGTTCTCCTTCTCCATAGCCGCATCCAGAGCCTCAACTACCGTGTCAATCTGCTCCTTCTCGATAACCAGCGGCGGCAGAAACCTTACAACATTCCTTCCAGCGTCCAAAACAAGAACGCCTTGTTTCATGCAATCAAGCAATATATTGTAAACGTCAAACCGCATCTCCACCCCAAGCATGAGACCTAAACCGCGAACCTCCCTGACAATCCTATGCTTCTCAGCTAAAGATTCTAGCTTGCCCTTGAAGTAATTTCCATTGGTCGCCGCCCGCTCGGGAAGTTTCTCTTCGATTAGCACATCTATTGCAGCAGAAGCTGCGGCACAAACCAAAGGATTACCACTAAACGTGCTAGAATGCTCTCCACGCTTGAAAGCCGCCATAACATCTTCCCTCGCAAACGTTGCTCCCATAGGCAAACCGCCAGCAACAGACTTCGCAAGACACATAATGTCGGGAACAACATTCCAGTGTTCACAGGCGAAAACTTTTCCTGTGCGACCAAAACCAGTCTGCACCTCATCAAAGATTAGCAGAACATCTTTCTCGTCACAGATTTCCCGCAGTCCAGGAAGAAAATCGTCCGAATTAACTCTGACTCCGCTCTCTCCACGAATAGGTTCCACAAGAACCGCAGCAGTCTGGTCCGTAATCGTCTCTTTCACCTTTTCAAGATTGTTTGGAGGAACATGCTTGAAGCCCGGAACCAACGGCATGAAAGGAGCCCGATACTTCTTTTTCCAAGTTGCAGAAAGGGCACCCATAGTCTTGCCGTGAAACGCTCCTATCATGGCAACTATGTCTGTTTTACCCGAGTATTTCCGAGCCAACTTGATGGCGCACTCAACTGATTCAGCGCCGCTGTTAGAAAGAAAAACCCTGTCTAATCCCTTAGGAGCTATGCTGATAAGTTTCTCTAGAAGCTCTGATCGGGCATCGTTATAGAATGATGCGTGGCATGCAATGAGCGTTTCCACTTGCCTCTGCACCGCTTCCACAACTTTTGGGTGGCAGTGACCAACAACAGCGACTCCGTAGCTGCCTGTGCAGTCTATGTACTCTTTGCCGTTGATGTCCCAAACTAGGGCTCCCTTGCCTCTTGTGATAGTCAGGCCTCGTTTAGCGAAGGTGTTTGCCATAATTTTTTCTTCAAGTTCAATTATCTGTTTTTCATTCACGGCTTATCACCGTAACACCTACATGTTTTAGAGCCGAAGAAATCGGATTCTCCCTGATGCCAGAACCGATCACCACTTCGCCAACACCCTGATTCAAGGCTTCTTTGGCAGCGTAAACCTTGGTGATCATGCCGCCTCCAATCTTTGGAAGAGCAGTCTCAACCTCAGAAACAGACAGCTTCGGCACCAGCTTTCCATCCAACTTTAAGCCTTCTACATCAGTCAACAGAACCAGCTTATCCGCCTTCAAAGCCCCCGCGATATTGGCTGCGGTTCGGTCAGCATCCACGTTTAGCGGCTCAAACTCCTCGCTCACCGCAATCGGAGAAACCAGCGGTACATAACCGTTCTCCAGTAATAGCTTTAGCAAAGAAGCGTTAACTTGGCGAACTTTTCCTGTGTATCCGCCATCAATAACCCGTTTTCTTCCATTTTCATCAACTATAACCAGACGTTTCTTTCGTTCTGCCCGCAAAAGATAGCCATCCAAGCCTGAGAGACCCACAACCGGTATCTCCTGTTTTTGTAGGGCTGAAACGAGTTTCTTGTTGATTCGTCCAGCCATAACCATCGTGAAGATTTCCATTGTCTCCTTGTCTGTGTATCTGCTGCGGAAGCCTTTTGGCGAAAACACGAACTTTTGTTCCTTGCCTAGTTTTGAGGCGATTTCTGTGACGATTTTTCCTCCGCCATGAACCAGAACCAACTGGTGTTCAGAAAGAACATTCTTTATGTCTGCTACTACTTCGGGCGGCACCTCTTTGAGGATGCTCCCGCCAACCTTCACTACAATCAGCATCTTTTTATCACATCGGATGATAACCTTGACATTCTATCCCAGTTGTTTCGTCTACACCGAGCATAATATTCATGCACTGAACACCTTGACCAGACGCGCCTCTCATGAGGTTGTCAATCGCAGAAAACACAATTATCCTTCTTGTGCGGGGATCTACCTCAAAGCCGATGTCAACATAGTTTGTTCCCATCGTAACTTTTGGGTTTGGCAGTTGATAAGGGCCCTTCTTGAATTTAACAAAGCGTATGAAATGTTCGTTTTGATACTGGGCGCGGTAAAGTTTCCAGACGTCCTTTGTTGTCAAGGGTTTTTTGAGGAAAGCATGAATTGTTGAAAGAATTCCGCGAATCATGTTGACTGCGTGGGGCGTGAAAGATACTGTTACATGTTCATCCGTTAGCAGGTTTAGTTCTTGTTCGACCTCTGCTATGTGCCTGTGTCCCACTACCTTGTAGGGTCTCACGCCTCCAGCTCTTTCAGGATGATGAGACGCAACAGTGGGTTTTTGGCCTGCACCAGACGAACCAATCTTCACATCAGCTACTATCCTGTTCTTCTCTATTACGCCCGCCTTTACTAGAGGCGCCAATCCCAGAATCGTGGCTGTGGACATGCATCCCGGACAGCCTATCAGTTTTGCGTTCTTGATTTCTTCGCGGTGAAGCTCAGGTAAACCGTAAACTGCTTCCTTTAGCAGTTCTGGGTGAGTGTGCTTCCATCCATACCACTTGTCGTAATCGTTGGGGTTTTTCAGGCGGTAATCTGCGCTCATGTCGATGACTTTTACTCCTGTTTCGAGGAGTTGCGGAACGAGGTTCACTGATTTGCCGTGGGGCATCGCAGCAAACACTAAGTCACAGTTTTTGGTGACGTTGGAAATGTCTGGGGGGCTGAATTTTAGTTGTGTGGCTCCTCTGAGGTTTGGGTGAACCGTAAAGAGGAATTCTTTGTCGTTTGCGCGGGATGTTACTGTTGTTAATTCAACTTTTGGATGGGGAAGCAACAGTCTTACTAGTTCTCCGCCCACGTATCCTGAGCCGCCAATTACTCCAACTCTCATTTTGTTCTCCTCTATTCAGAGTCTATAATGCTCTGGGCTCCTTTTAGCAGTGCCTCTGCCAAATCTATCCCAGCAGCCAATCTAGTTTGTTCCCAAAATTCGGGACACGCATTAGTTTCATGGAACATGATTTTTTGTTTGTTCTTTTCAATGTTCTCTTCGATAACATTCTTGATGTTCAAGTAAGCATCTTGGCTCTTGTAGTTTTCAAAAGCCGCTTCCAGTTTCTTGTTCCATTCTGGAAAGTTTGTCCTCTTAGTTTTATCCCGCTTAACGTTTTTCACAGCACCAAAGGAAGGCTCAAGCTTATCAAACTCTGCTTTAAGATACTCGTCGTCAACGATTTTGTTGTCGCCAACATCAATCATTGCATCAAAAGCCAAAACATAGGCTTCGCTGTCTCCGCCCATGGCTGCACCACATTTAGCTGAAACATCTCTAATGTGCTGAGGCAAATCTACTCCAATAACCATGTTACCCAAGAAAGTGTTTGTCCTGAAATCCTTGAATCCCGCTCGCGCTAACGCTGTGGGATAACAGTATGGCTTTTTTCCATACTCTTTAGTGACTATTATTCTCAGGTCATAGAACCATTTCTGGACAAGATTTTGGGCGAGAACACCCACAGGATTAATTATCGAGGGCTCAACTTCCCTGATAATACTTAATAGTTCTTCACGTTCTTTAGCGAGTTTAACGCTTTTTCCATGAGTTCCAGCGTCCGGTTTGATTACAATGTTATTGTCAAGTTCCTGTTGCATCAAGTCAGCTATGTCTTCCTCGTTATGTACCTCACGTCCATCCAACGTTTTTTCGTTAGAATCAACTGGAACATAAACTGTGTCAGGAATCCTAATTCCAGCCTTCCAAAAATGAAGTAATGTCCTTAGTTTGCTGAAGCAGGCATATTCTACACATTGAGGGTTTATCACGTGCTTACCGAAAGCCTCCAGAACGTTAGCTGCGAAGAGCCTGCGGTTCTTGCTTTGTGCCCTGTTTAACACTACTGTGATGTCTTTGAGAATGTTGGTGTAATCTTTTCCTTTGGTTCGAAGGCTGTAACCATTTCCATCGAAGCGAACGGCAACTTTACGAAAGGGGATATACGTTAAGTCTATTCCCATTTCTTCTGCAATCATTTTGATGCCTTTTTCGTCGGTTTCGGAGCTCTCAAACAAAATTCCGATGCTCATATTTGTTCTTACATCCTCGCTTCAAACGTTTTATAATCATAGATGTTTCTCGGTCTACTTCTTTTCTGTTTCATATGTAAACAATAAAAAGAAAATGATGAGGGGAACCTATTCTCCCCAGTCTTCCCCTTCAATTCCTAATTCTTTTAGCTCCACAGAATCTCCCTTGTTTTCAGTCACTTCTAGTTCAAGACCGCAGCTTGGGCAACTCAGAATCTCTCCTTTCATGACATCATCTGGGACTTCTATTTCCGCGTCGCAATCGGGACAGTTGGCTTTTTTCACAACTTCCACCTCTTTGGTTTAGATGAAACCTTATAGAAAAGGTTGCTATTTATAAGAATTTCGGATTTCTAACTGATGGTTTTGCACGTTTTCCAACTTATTATACGAAATTCGTAGGATTGGTGCTGTAACCGTCAAAAATCCAAACAACAAATATCCCAAGTTATGGTGAGAAAAGGGGAGACGGGATACGGAAATCGTTGCAAATCTGCTGCAAAACGTTCAGAAACCGTTAAATTTTTCCGCAACTGTAATACAGTGAGCGTGAAAAAAGTGGATGATACAGACAAGAAGATAATCGAAATTCTGAAACATGATGGTCGAGCCACCTACAGCGACATCGGAAAGAGAATTGGCTTGTCTGAGGGAGCAGTTCGGAAGAGAATCAAAGCCCTTGTTGATTCGGGGACAATACAGAGATTCACCGTTAAGGTCGGACTCACAGAAGGCACAGAAGCCATAGCCCTTCTTTCAGTAGATCCGTCTTTGCCGACCTCGGATGTTTCCACAGCACTAAAGCAGTTCTCTAACGTGGAAACAGTCTACGAGATTACTGGAGAATACGACATCGCCGTTACCATATCAGGATTAAACATAACCGAGGTCAACGAGTGCCTTGAGAAGATACGACGACTCACGGGCGTCTCCAACACAAACACCATGATAATCTTACGCAGCTGGTAAACTTCCAGTACAATGCCTGATTACGGTTTCAGAAACTGCAGTAATCTTTTCGTATTCTACACGCGCCAATTTTACATAAAGTATATATGTTTGTGCGTTTTGTATTCTTCCGAAACCTAATTAACAAAACAGTGTGAAAAGGAGGGCTCACCGAAGTGGAAGAAGAATATGTTAACGAACAGGGGCAAAAGCTACTAAATAAACTGAAAAGGGAAGGCATTCTTCCAAGCCCCTACAACTTCGCTAACTACAACGCTCCCTCCTTAGACGAATATATTGTTCACGACAGCACTCTACGCGAGGGAGAACAGACCCCCGGCGTAATATTTAGTATAGAAGACAAACTGAGAATCGCCAAGAAACTGGACGAAGTGGGGATACCGCAGATAGAATCTGGATTCCCAGCCGCCTCAGAGAAACAGAGAAAATGTGTTGACGCCCTAGTTAAACTGAATTTGGATGCTCAGCTATCCGCTTTCGCCCGGGCAAAAAAAGAGGATATTGCTCTTGTCGCGGCCAGCGGAGCCGACGGCATCGTGGTGTCCCTTTCAATTTCTCCTTATCACCGAAAATACAAGTTCAAGGGCATGAGCCAAGAAACGTATCTGGAAAAGCTTACTGAAATGATCAGTTACGCAGAAAGTTATGGGCTTTTTGTCATCTACAGCGCAGAGGACACAACCCGAGAAAGCGACCTGAATTTCTTGAAGAAAGCCTACAAGACAGCAGAGGAAGCAGGGGCAGACCGGGCAAGAGTCGTTGACACTCTGGGATGCGTAAACCCGAACGGAATGGCGTTTCTAGTCAGAGAAATCGGAAAAGAAATAGATATTCCAATCGAGGTTCATTGCCACAACGACCTTGGTTTAGCTCTGGCAAATTCTTTGGCATCTGTAGAAGCTGGTGCATCAACAGTATCGACATCTGTGAATGGTTTAGGAGAAAGAGCTGGAATAACAATGACAGAAGAAATTATTCCTGCCCTGCACATATTGTATGGAGCAAGTTCCTTTGAGATGAGCCAACTAACTTCATTATCTAATCTTGTTCAAGAGATTTCGGGAATAAGAATGCCTCCTCACAAACCGTTGACGGGAAATAACGTAAACGCCCACAGTTCAGGCATACACCAACATGGAGTTCTCGTTAACCCGACGACATACGAATTTTATCCGCCTAGAATGATGGGTCAAAGACGAAAAGTGTACATAGATGAACTTGGCGGAAGACATGGAATCATTTATGTGGCAGAAAAAGAGTTGGGTCTTAAAATCTCTGATGAGACTGCGAGAAAGGTTCTTGAGCGAGTAAAGACCTCTTTTTCTCGCGAGGGACGAAGAAGTTCCTACACTCCAGATGAAATTAAAGAAATAATACTTGAAATGGAAAAGAGTTGAAAAAGATGGCATCTACAATAACTGAAAAAATCTTAGCCAACGCTTCTCATAAAAAAGAAGTGTCTCCCGGAGACTATGTAGTCGCCGACGTAAGCTATACTATGGCCCATGATTCCACGGGACCTTTAGCTATCGAAAGCTTCTACAAAATCACTGACAAAGTCTTCGACAAAGACCGTGTCATAATCGTGTTCGACCACTTCTTTCCTGCGCCAACTGTAGCAGGAGCAACTATGCACCAAAAATCAAGAAAATTTGTTATGGATCAGAACCTTTCTGGGTTCTTCACTAACGGAGTCTGTCATCAGCTTTTGGTTGAAAAATTCATCGCTCCCGGAGACGTTCTTGTTGGAGCTGATTCTCACACCTGCACCGAAGGAGCCTTGGGCGCCTTCACAACTGGTTTGGGGTCAACTGACATTGGAGGAGCCATGGCTACTGGAAAATGCTGGTTCAAGGTTCCTGAAAGCATAAAATTCAATTTAACTGGCTCAACAAAGAAGGGCGTCTACACCAAAGACGTTATCCTTAGTATTGTTGGAGACGTTAGAGCCGATGGCGCCCTCTACAAAGCCTGCGAGTTCACCGGAGACTACGTGAAGAACGCTACTATTGCTTCTCGGTTGACTTTGTGTAACATGGCTATTGAGATGGGCGGCAAAAACGGCATAGTTGAAGCTGACCAAAAAACGCTCGATTTTCTGGGCGGAAGAACCGGAAAAATCTTCAGAAGCGATAACGATGCAGTTTACGTGGATGAATATGAGCTAGATGTTGAAGATGTTGAGCCTCAAGTTGCGCTTCCTCCTGTAGTAGACAACGTGGAGCCTGTCTCCGCGGTTGAAGGAAAAGCCATAGATCAAGCCTTTCTGGGAACATGCACGAACGGAAGATTAGAGGACATCGAGGTTGCTACAAGAATCTTGAAAGGCAAAAAGATTGCCCGAAACGTCAGATTCATAGTTTCTCCTGCTTCTGAGGATATTTACTTTGCAGCCTTCGAGAAGGGTTACTTGCAGGACCTAGTTACGGCGGGTGCAACCGTATGCAACCCCAGCTGTGGCGCCTGCGTAGGTAGACACGAGGGAGTATTGGCTGAGGGAGAGGTTTGTATTTCAAGCCAGAACCGAAACTTCACTGGAAGAATGGGACATCCGAAAGCGGAAATTATTTTAGCTTCTCCGGCAACAGTTGCGGCAGCCGCGTTAACCGGAAAGATTGTTGATCCGAGGGATTACATATGAGAGCATGGAAATTTGGAGACGACATAAACACAGACGTTATCACGCCCGGAAGATACACTGTTACAACCGACAGGAAACAGTTAGGCGAAATAGCGTTCATAGAGTACCGACCAGAATTCGCTAAGGAAGTAGAAGAGGGAGACGTTATAGTTGCGGGAAGCAACTTTGGCTGTGGTTCATCTAGGGAACATTCTCCTGTGGCAATAAAGGCTGCTGGAGTCAGTGCAGTTATAGCCAAAACGTTTGCCCGAATTTTCTTCAGGAACTCCATAAACATTGGGCTTCCGCTCTTTGTTTGTGAAGACGCTGACAAGATTGATGATGGCGACGACATTGAAATAAACATCAAAACTGGTGAGGTATGCGACAAAACTAAGGGCATAGTTCTCAAGGCGAAGCCGCTGCCCGAATTCATGCAGAGGATCGTGGAGAAGGGCGGTTTAGTAAACTTTCTACGAAGCGACGGCTATGACAACGTATAAGCTAGCCGTTATTCCGGGTCCTGGAATTGGGGCTGAGGTTGTTACTGAGGTTGTTCGTTTACTGGAGAGCACTGACTTAACTTTTGATTGCCGTTACATGGAGATTGGGTACGAGGTTTTCAAAAAAACTGGTACTCCAGTGCCTGATGAAGTCTTAACGGAAATACGGAAAACTCAGGCTTGCTTGTTTGGGGCTACCACAACACCTGTTGGTGTGCCTGGCTACAAAAGCGCAATCATAACGTTGAGGCGTGCCTTGGGATTGTATGCTAATGTTAGACCCGCCAAAAGCTATCCTATTCAGAAAAGCATGAAAGATGTTGACTTGGTGATTGTGCGAGAGAACACAGAAGGCTTGTACAGCGGCATGGAGTTTGAATTGCCCGATTCTGCTTATACGCTCAGGGTAATCACAAGAAAGGCAACTGAACGGATTGCACGATACGCTTTTGATTTGGCAATGAAGCGGCGCAAAAAGGTGACCGTAGTTACTAAGGCGAATGTGTTGCGTAAGTCGGATGGTCTATTTCTTGAGGTTTCACGCAAAGTTGCGGAAGATTATCCTGACGTGGAAGTGGAGGATGCTTTTGTTGACGTTACAGCCATGAGGCTCATTCTTAAGCCCCACATCTTCGACGTTATTGTAACCTCAAACCTTTTCGGGGATATTCTCTCGGATGAGGCAGCGGGTTTGGTTGGAGGACTAGGTTTAGCTCCAAGCGCCAACATAGGAGCAGATTATGCCCTGTTTGAGCCTGTTCACGGTTCTGCTCCTAGGCTTGCAGGAAAGGGAATAGCGAATCCTATGGCGGCAATTCTTGCCTCTAAGATGATGCTGGATTATCTCGGCGAAAACCGGTGGGCTGAACGTGTCGAAAAAGCTGTCGTATCTGTTCTGGAAGTCGGAAAAGTTTTGACTCCTGACCTTGGAGGCTCTTCGTCCACAAAGCAGGTTACAGACGCAATAATAGATGTGCTTTAAAGACACAAAAATTATGATGCTTTGAAAAAGACACTGGAAGATTTAGTGTTTTCCTTTGTGTCTTTGGTTTCTTTGGCTTCTGGTCTGTTTTTTTCGCCAGTCTCGTTTTCTTTGTGTGTCTATGCGTTCTCTTGAGAATTCGTAGTGTTTGGAACCGCGCCTTCTATAATCATCTAATGTTCTGTAGAAGCTTGAGTAATCCATCTCTTCCTTAGAAAGGGATAGCAAAATATCATTCAATTCAGTTCTAGTGTTTGGTGAGGCTATTTTATCCCATGTCTTAGAATAAGCAAGATAAGCTGCATGGAATTTGAAGTCAGACGGTTTATCAATCGAAAGTTTTGTTACTTCTTCGATTTGTGTTGGTTCTTTTTCGGGTTCTTCGGTTTGTTGTTCTTCAGTTTGGGTTTCTTCTGTTTGGGGCTTCGTTTCTTCAGTCATAACTTTCTAATACCCTGAAACTAGACGAAATTTACTACACACATCAACACTATAAATGTTTATCTAACATAATCGTGAGACCACATTTCTTGCTGTAAGAGACCGCTATTTCCGGTTTTCTCCGTCACAGAAACGATTTATGTACTCCAGTGCAATGCGTGAGGCGTTTTCTAGTGTTTTTTTGTGTATGCCGGGAACTCCGCAGACCACTATTGATATGTTTTCTGTTTTCTCGGTTACTTTTGTGTTGTCAGCATCTCGATACGGATAAACATCTATCAGCTTCTCTTCGTCGGAGACAACTATCTCTCCGCCTTTCAAGACCAAAGGTTTCTCCATTCCAATTCCATAGAACTGCTTGCCCTCTTCTGCGTATCTCATGAGGAGGTCTCCCTCCAGTTTATCCGCATCAAAGGTTGCTAAGGCAATTCTGCTCTTAATAGAAGCTAGGTTGTAGGCGTCAACAAGAGTGTTTATGCATGGAATGTTTTTTCCTGCTAGAATTCTTCGAATCAGAGCCTCTGCTGCTGGACGATTTTTTGTGGGATCTATTCCTATTTTCCAGAAAAATGTTCGGTAAGACCTGAAGATTGGATGATCCTTTACTGAATCTAGAGTATACTCTCTCCTAACCTGCTTAACTATCTCAAGCTTGAATTTTTCCAGCTCAGTGTCTCTCTTCTGAATCTTTACGTCTTTAACTTGGAGCGTAAGAGCAGTAATGTCTGGAAAACGAGTGTTGAGTTCTGGATCAATTTTCAGGCTCATGGCTCCGTCGTCCCCGTAGATTGGAATGTTTATGTTTTTCTTCTGTTAGACAAGACTTCAAAAATATTCAGGATAATCCGCGAAATCCCACTCTTCAAAGGTTTCCTGTTTTTCCGACGTTTTTCCTCTTGTTGCCAACGTCACTACTAGAAGAATCACCAAAAAGAAGATTAGAATAATTCCAACCGTCAGCAACTCAGAGGGTATGACCACAAGGCTGAATGCGCTGCTGTCTACACCGTTGTAGTCCTCGTCTCCCGACCAGTTGGCTCTGACAGAATATATGCCACCGGGCGGAGCATTCCAGATGTGGGAATAGTGTCCGTTGGAGTCGGTTACAACCGTTGCCAGCATAACTAAGGGAGAACCCATCGAACTGACATATAACGTAACTGTTTCTCCAGCCAATGAAGGCGAAAGTGATCCACTTATCTCTACATCGTTTTGATAAACGGCGAAATTCGTGGAAAGCGACATGTAAATCTCCGAGGAATCAGGGATAGTGTAGCTGGATGAAACCTGCCCCGGAGCTGACTCTTCATAATTCACGAGGGGTATTATTTTTGCTGATGCTCTTTGAAGAATCTCCGGGCACTCGCCAACGCGCCACCCCGTCTCCCATTTACCCCCCGTAGTCTCGGCTACATAGTATTTCTTTCCGTCATGCCTGTAAAAATAAAGCTGAGACCTAGCATCCTTTGGGCTTTCTGGCAAATGAATACCCACCAGCATGTGATCATGCTGCTCAAGGAGAAGCAGAACTACATCGAGTCCACCCGCCTTCATTATGGAAGCTGCCATTATAGAGAAGAGGTCACAGTCTCCCTCGTTTTCAACGATGGTTTCTACGGGATATTTTTGGGGGTCGCTTTCTAAGTATGGAATCTGATGTACTATCATGAGGACGCCATTTGCGAAGTCCTCTTTGTTGCTGTAGATGGTCCATAGGTCGTCTGCGATTGGCTTCAGAGCGTCTGGGGTCACAAATTTGGAGAAATCGTAACTGTAGAGGTTATGGTTTTGGCTACTGTAGTAATCATAGAGCGTTTCGGTTACTGAGACCGTTAAGCGATAAGTTGTGGAGCCGCCTGGACTGTCTAAAAGTTCGTAGCTGTATTTGTAAGTGGCAGCTAAACAGCTGTTAGATAGAAGAAGCAGTAACGAAATGAAAAGAGAGACAACAAGTATCTTCTGATGTCTAGATGATGAAGACATACACTTAACCATTCTTTGTTACGTTACTTATTTTTAACCAGAGTATTAAATATTATGACGCCAGAAAATGTGCATATTACTGCCTGAAAAAGCTGCACACAATCCTCAGAGCAGACACAAAGAAAAAAACTAAGCATATTAGGAGACTAATAAAAGAAGATTGTTGAAAACAGCCTTTTTTCCAAAGGCTGCTCCATGCTAGACTATTCTTCTCTTGATTCTGCAGCCAGCACTTCGTGCCGCGATTAATCCGACTTTTCTGCCTGGGGGAGCATTCCTTGAAACTGTTGTAACTTTGCGTCCACCTTTATTGCTGCTACCGAAAGGGTGACAAGCAGCTATCATGGCTCTTCCCCGAGTGCGTGGATACATGTGCCCCTTGGCTTTCATGAGATGAAACTTGGTTCCAGCCTTCAGGAAAGGCTTCTCGGTACGCCCAGCTCCTGAGATGATTCCAATTGTTGCCCTGCAAAGATCGTTAACATACCTTGTATGTTTTGAAGGAAGCCTTATGATTGTTCCGTCAGGTGTATGCGAAATAATGGTTGCGTATGCTCCGGATGCGCGCACCATTTTGCCTCCGTCTCCGTGAGACAACTCAATGTTGCAGACCATGGTCCCTTCAGGAATCTTGCCGATAGGAAGAACGTTTCCTATTTCCACAGCAGCTTCGTCGCCGATTTGGGTACGCTGCCCCTCATAAACGCCCTCTGGAACAACCGAGTAATATGTTTCGCCAGTCTCAAGCTTTACGGCGACCATGGGAGAGCCTCTTCCAGGGTCATGAATTATATTCTTAACTTGACCATTAACGACTCCTTTCTTTTCAGTGACAGTCACTGCAGGATACTTAACAGGAGCTACCCTCTTGTGAGTCGATGCCCTAAAAACTGAAGTCCCTCTTCCGCGTCTTTGCACACGAATTCGTTTACCCAAATGTCGCATCTTCCTTTGAAATGTTCAGGCTCTACAGACGAGACTCTTTTTTAAATACTTTTAGTTTCCTTCTCCGCCGTATACCTTCTGGTTACAAGCCAGTATACCACAAAAATCACAGCAATCACCGCAACCACGCCCAACAAAACGTAATTGAATTGAGAAACCATGCTCTGAAGTTCGGGAGGTATGTCTCCAGTAGCTCTGTAGTGATCTATGAGTTCTTGGAATGTCACACCAAAATAGGTCCCCAAATAGGTGTAGAATAGGGCTCTAGGTAATGTACCTATTATTGTGGGAATCATGAAATTCTTTAACTTCATCGTAGTCAAACCCGCGCTATACGATATAGCATCAAAGGGTATGAATGGCGCAAATCTTCCCAAAAGAACAGCCCAAACGCCCCAGCGGTTAAACCAGTTATCCGCAAATTTGATACCTTTCTCGCTAACGAACCGGATGGCAAGAGACCTGCCACCCTTTCGGGAAATATAGAAACTTATGAGAGCAGCAACCATTGATCCCAATGCGCCAACGAGCCATCCAAACGGGAATTCAAAGGCTAAGCCTCCAGCAATCAGGACAAGCTCGGAGGGGATGGGGATAGCTAAGGCCTGTACAATCATCATGACAAACAGGAGGGGGAGTCCCCCAGCTTGAAAAGACCCTATCACCCAGATGAGAATATCATATATGAGTTCTGGATAGATAAAAAGAGCCAGAGATGTTCCAATAACTAACAGAAATACTATAGCAGGAAAAATTTTGGAAGATGATGGCACCGTAAAAACCAAAGTTCCTCTAATTTTAGAGGATACCTAGTTTGATGGCTATGTCAACTGCTTTGTAGTCTGGACTAAGTTTCACAAACGCTTTTTTCTTGCCTTCAGGAGTTATGGTGGAATTAACCTTATCCACAACCACCTCATAAAGCTCCTCTACCGCTATCTTAATGTCCCGCTTCGTAGCCTTTTTGCTAACAATGAAAACAAGTTTGTTTTCCGTCTCAAGTATGCGGCTCGTAACCTCAGTCATAACAGGATACTGAATAGTTTTGTAGATGTCCAATCTATTTTCCTCCAAAGACCGTTTCCACTTTCGCAAAAGCTGAATTCGTCCAAACTGTCAATCTCCCCGGGTGCGTTCCTGGCGCCAAAAGTTCAGCGTTCAGGTTTTCAACTGAAACAACATCCACGCCCGGAAGATTTCGAGCAGCCTCAGCCACGCCATCGTTCTTGGCTATAACCAGTAGAGGTCCAACAGCCTGTTTCATCTTTCGCCCTCGCATCTTTCCTTTGCCGGCTCTAACTTTCCGGCTTTCTTTGACGCGAAAAATGTCTGCCCATACTCCAAGGTTGATTAGAGCCTCCTCAATGTCTTTGGTTTTTTTCAGGCTTTGAATTTCATCCACTACAACCAAAGGAAAATCTGGGATATCATTAACCATATGACCCCTAGAAGACACAGCCTCTTTAGATCCTGTTGCGGCAATTGCTGAACGTAAAGCAAGATGCATCTCCTTTTTCGGAAGCTTCTTTCTAATCTTCTTCTCAGCCTCAGGAGGATGAGCTGACCTGCCTCCCACTGTGCCCGGAGCAAAGGCGGCTCTTTGACCCCTTCCCTTCAATCGTGGCATACGGGATATTCCCAAACCGGTCCCTCGGGACTCTGCAGTGTTTCGTTTCCCAGCCATGGGGTCTCTGCCTTGTGGTTGAAACCTGTGAGACTGGATTGTAACTACTGCCCGCTTGATTACGTCGGGTCTGCTGGAGGTATTGAATATTTGAGGAAGATTAAGTTGGCTTACTTCTTCGCCTTTTAGGTCAAAAACTTTAGCTGAAATCTTACCCATAACACATATCACCAAATTATTTTTGCATAGATTCCAAAGAGATGTAAGTAATATTCGGGACCGAGTCAGGCATCTTTGTTGGAGGACGAGCAGGATATCGCAAACGAACAAGACGTTTAACCGGACCTGGAAGGCTTCCATCAACGATAACGTATGTTCCTTTGACTTCTCCGTACTTCACGAATCCGCCCTTTGGAGTAACATCTTTCCCATCAATACCAATTTTTAGGATACGCTTGTTGTATTCGGTTCTCTGGTGGTAACCCATCTGCCCAGCACGGGGAACCGTGTATAGGACCCGTGCGGGTTTCCACGGACCGATGCAGGCCACTCCCCTTTTTGTCTTATGAGACTTGCGAGGCAAAATGGTGACTCCCCAGCGTTTTACTGGACCTTGGAAGCCTTTTCCTTTGGTTATCGCTATTGCATCCATGAATTGGCCTTCTTTAAAGATGTCCGTGATCGAAACCGTTTTTCCTAGAATGTTCTTTGCGTATTCAACTTGTTCTTGGATTGAGCCTCCGTCCACCTTGAATTCTGAAATGTCAGGCTTTTTCTTGGGGACAGATGCGAGTCTTGGTTGTGTTGCAGCTAGGATGCGAATCTCCGCTATTTCTTCGATGTTATCTTCGATTTTCTTCAAGTTCTCTTCAGTGTTGAATTCTTCAGGCAACACAAGGGCGCGCCCAAAATCTTTTGGGGGGTTCTTCATCCAAGCTTCAGTAAATGTGTGTAACCCGTACTGGTCTTTCGTGTAAGCACGAATGGCACAAATTGTGATTGGTGGAACCTCCAGTATTGTTGCTGGATGTGATGTTTCTTTGCCCAAGTGTAGAGAATCTGGTTTGTCCTCTATCATCATGATGTGAGTCATTCCAGCTTTGTAGCCCATGAAGCCGAGCATAATCGGTCCTTCTTCTACTTTGGGCCAGAAACGAATTCGTCCAATCGTTCGTTTGGCGCGTCCTCTAGGTAAATAAGCTAATGAACCATGCCTAGGGGCATGCTTTTTTCTATGACCCATGCTAATATCCTTCTTGTATTATTAGTTACAGTTCGCCTTTTCCAATAAGAACGTCAAGTTATAAACTTTACCTCACAAATTTCTGCATCACATTAGGTTTTCGCAGACTTTATTCAAACATTAAGAAGATATTTGTAATCTAAGAAATGAATATTTGGTTACGTTAAGGGGTTTCGATTAATGGTTGTGGAATTGAATGTTGATTACTGCCTGTGCACTGGTTGCAAAAAATGTGTTGAAGCTTGTGTTTTCGGTGTTTTAGGGTGGTTTGAGGAACAGCCTATTGTTACAAACCCGAGCAGTTGTTCAGCGTGTTTAGACTGTAAATCAAGTTGTCCAATTGACGCTATAAGTGTGAAAACAAAATAGTTTTGTAGACGCTCTATATTCCCAATCGGTCTACACGCAAGTATACTGTTCTTACTTCGTTTTTTGTGTTCGTATACGTTCCTGCTTATAGCCACAAGCACTATTGGTTTGCCATCAGCGTCTTTCATGATGGCTAAGCTCATCTCTACATCTTTTTTTGTACCATCATTGGCGACAACTTTGAATTCTTGGACTTTTAGGGATCCTTTTTCCAGCAATTCTTTAAAAACTGCTGACGCTTTTTCATGATGAGTACCAAAACATGGGATTAGGCACGGCGATGTTGAAGCATCTGCTAGGTATCGCTAGAAAGAAAAAACTAAAAAAAGTTTGGCTCCTTGTAAACACTGACAACAATAGAGCTGTTCATGTGTACAAGAAAGTGGGTTTTGAAATAGAAGCAAAACTCTGCAAAGAAAGATGCGACAAAGGCAAATATGGAGACGAGTACAGAATGGCGATTTTCCTATAAACGCAACATGACGCCCTTCAGCAGCCTTTTCAGGAACATAACAAAGCACGTAAAAACTTGGCTTGAGTTAAAGTTTAACACTTATTCATCATCATTTTTGTGCCTCGTTTTATAAATCGTTGTTGTGACCAAGGCAATGTATCCTAACGCAATTACGAATCCAGTAAGTCCCCAGTAGAAATAGGGCTTTTAGAAATGTTGAAACTGAAGATTTATCGTCAAGAATGCGTTCCAATCCCATTGGGCTTTGTTGGTGATTTTGAACTGATACGTCTCCGGTTGAGTAATTGATATTGGTGGAGAACTGGCAGTATCGAATCTACCCGATTCACCACGGTAAAAGTTTTCAGTTAACACGGTTCCTTTTAACGTGTAAATTTTCACTTCAAGATTTGAGGAATCAGTCGCCACACTCGGATTAGCACCAAATCCATATCCTCCTACAGTGACATTAATTGTTTTATAAGCTTGTGACGCTTCATTCCACATACTAAGTGACTCCTCCTGATACGGGAAGAAAGTCAATAGTGTTGTGAGGTTAAATGTTGAATCAAGCCAAATTGTTGCTTCATCCCAACCAGTAAGAGTGCTCTCTAACCGTGGTATCCAAACAGTCCATCCTTCAAAGCCGCCACTAATGCCAAATCCACGTCCGTAGATTGGGGGTCGATGCCCGATTGTGACATTAATCTCGAAAGTCTCGTTAGCACTCAAATTTAACGGAATGTTAACGTGAAGCGGATACAACAGATTCTCTGTAGAGCGTATCGTAGTTGAGACTACCGTTGCGTAAGTGACCAAATGGAAGCTTGCACCAATTAGGGCTAACGCCAAAATAATGGGATAGACCTTGGCGAAAAGTCGCCATGGCTTGAATTTACGTTTGGGTTGTGGTGTGTGCTCTTCGACGCCGCCCATCAATTTTGCGGCTGCCACTCCAAAGCTTGAAAGTTTATAATGTCCATTATTGGCATGGACTGTTAAATCTCCCAAATTTTCAAGGTGATAGCTCAAGTGCCCGCTATCGATGTTGAGGGTCTCCAGAATCTCAGAGTAAGTTAATGGTTTGTCAGCCAGCATCCTCTTAGTATCCTTCTGCGTATGGGGTGCTTCAGAGACGTGAAAATCAGCGAGTAAGTTTCTTCATCTAGGTTATCTTCAGCCATGCTCACTCATCTTGTCAGAGATGGATGGACATTATTGAAAAGCGTTTTTGTGAAGAAACTTTTACAAAACACTTGTAAAACAAATTTTACAAACTTAAAACCGCAATTACAACAACCAAACGAATCAACAACAAACACATGAAACGCTTGCTTACTGCCTTATTTTGTCGCTTGATACCTTTCCTAAGTTAACTATCAGGTCTCGTGTGTTTTTCATGTCTTGGAGATAAACGAATTCGTCCACCCCATGATAACGGGTGTCAGCTCTGATAGTTCCATAACAAACCACAGGTATTCTGTTCTTGGCGAAAAAACTTCCATCGTTTCCCCCAAGCTCCGCGGCATAGGGTAAAGTCTGACCTGTAGTCTTCCTTATGTTTTCAGAAACTGTCTGCACAAAAACCAAATCCTCGGGTGTGTGGTAGCCCTGCTGCCTGTTCACAAGCTCCAAGACCGCTTCACAGCCAGTCTCATCTAGCGCCTTCTGGAAGAAATCCATTAATTCTTTTTCAGCCTGTTCGATAGGCTCTTCGGGTAGAAGTCTACGGTCGAACCGGAATTCGCACGTGCCAGGTATCATGTTTTCTTTTTCTCCTGCCCTGATTATGGTTACTGAGTATCGTCCCCAAACAAACTTTTTTGGAGCTCCTGGAGGAGCATTTAAGGTTGATTCTTTTTGTTCAACTAGTTTTCTGTATTGTTCAAACTCGCCAAGTAATTTCATGGCTTCATCGATAGCGTTTTTGGCTTTGAATGGGTACCCCGCATGTCCCTGTTTCCCATTAACTGTTACTTTTCCCCAGATAATCCCGCTGGCGCCTAAGAAGAGATTCTCTGGTCCAGCGTCAACTATCAATGCTGCGTCTCCTTTTAGTCCAAAGTCGCTCATCACATAATCGACGCCATATCTTCCCCCTATCTCTTCATCCACCCCAGCAACAAGCTTGAGATTAATATCCAATTTCTCTTTCCTTAGCTGTCTCAGGGCTCCCATTACGGCTGCGATTCCTGCTTTGTTGTCTGCAGTGCCTCTTCCATAGGCTTTCCCGTTCTCAACTGTGAGCTTGAATGGAGGATACTTCCATCCGGTTCCAGGAGGAACAACGTCGAAGTGTGATTCAAGAAGTAACGTTATATCTGAACCTGAATCGAGAGTTACAATAACGTTTGGGCGCGAGAGACCATCCTTAGCGCCCTTCTCTCCATCTACTATCTCCCATTCCAGAGAGTTATTTTTTGCTTCCTCAACAATTATCGAAGCACATTCATCATATCCCTTCTTCGGAACTGATTCAGTGTTTATCTCCACCAACCTTGAAAGAAGATCAATCTCGTAATCTAACAAAGCCAACACATTCATCTCATGCTTCTATTTATTATGCCGAGACTTTAGCTTTTTCACGCTTACCCCTACTATAACCTAGCTGGAATGCACAAGCAACCAATGTTTTACCAAGAATGTTAAGGAATAAACTTCATTATTGTATCCTAATTTTTCTTCCCGGACTCGGAATCGGTTTATTCTTCATTTTTTCTGTCACAAAAAACCCTAGCTCCTCGAATTGATTATCAGTTAAGACTGAAACATAATAAACTAGATATTAGTGAGTGTGTAGAGTTTACTGCTTTTATTTTTTCTCTTATTGGGGTGGAGGAAGTAGTAAGTAAGTAAAAGGTAAACAAGCCGCCTATAGACGAAAAACCATGCAAATCTAATGTTGATCGGTTACAATCTACTATGTTTCCCTTAAAGTCCATGACTGTGATAGAGTCTGGAGATGAAACAAATATGCTCTTAATCTTCTTAGTCCTCTCATTAACCAACGCCTCCAAGTGATTAGAGTAAAGGAGAACCTCTTCTAATGTCTCTGACTATTCCTATCGAGTGCAATTGTCCCTTAATTTTTAGTGCTTGGCGCAGTATGGTTTATAGTTGGATTCTTAATTTATCAAAATTCAGCAGTATGGCCATTAGGTTTTATTTTTTTGATAATAGGTTTAATTGGTAAATTTGGTCAGAGATTTCTTGAAAAAGATTAATCTATGTTTAATGAAATTTTACCAATTATGGTGAGAGAGGTTAAATTTTAACCCCCAAAAATCCTTAAATCTTTAGTCAGCTAAAGATTAAAATCTTTAATGGTTTAGCTTTGTTTTGTCAGGATTGGTCTATTTGATTTTTTTATGTGATTTTGTGTGCATTTTTTAAAAGCCATATTAAAGTGAGGGCAATTTTTGAAACAATCTCCTAAAGTCATTGGTTGATAGTTCACCATCTTCTTTACTTTTCTCTAGATAATACTTGAAATCGGCGGTTTTGGTGTGAATTACATAATTGTGTTCATCAATAAGTTTTGGAAGGGTTTCATTACCGCATTCTTGTCGAATATATTTGATTGCTTCGTCTCGTTCTAATTTCTCTTGCTCCATACAAGTTTCAATGGCTTCTAGCAATTCTTTTTGCATTTTTGGCAGAAAATCTAAAGCATACATTGAGCCCTTTTTTTTGTTTTCGTTCCCCAGAATTCCTAGACGGATTTTTCTGTCCCACATTACAATTAGGTGCGGAAGAATCGTATGCAAAATTTTTGAACAGTCTGTAGACTCGTAACGATTTTGGCATTTCGCCACTTTATCAAAAATGGCTCTGATTTTTTGTAAATATTCCGAATTAAACTTTGCATTTTCCAGTTTCTCATCATATAATTCCTTGATAGTTGGGAGGATTTGGTTAAATAATTCAGCGAATCTTGTTGGATTTTTGCCTCTAAAATGGGGGTCCCATTTGGGAATAAATTGCATTATCTTCTCTATCTCATGTATTGAAACGGAATCTGGCCATTTTTCCCAATTTTTCCGTTCTTTCATGTAAATATCGTAATGCTTAGCTCTGCGCTCTATTTTCCAGAATGCTTTATGCCCGATGGAAAGGTCCCCATAGTACACAGAACAAACCTCATTATTTCTGATTGTAATGGATGAATATTAGATACATCGCCCTTTATATTTATGAAATTTCCAGTTTAACATTATATAATATCAACGCAGAGAGCAAACCGAAACTAAAGAGCGTGGGACGGGATTCGAACCCTAATTTACTAGTAAATAATGGAATGGCTACCCAGCGTTTCCCATCAACATTAGAAATGTCTATAGATTAATTATTCACATGTAAAATCGAGTGAAGATTGCTGTTTTCACCCTTACTGGAGACATCTCCCGCAGAAAATCCCCCTTTTTTATAAGTTTGTAAAAGGGAGCTGGAACGGGATTCACACCCTAATTTACCAGTAAAATATTTTTAGTATTTTCTATATGTCATTGGTTTTAAATTTTTAGAATCTGGTAAATCCTCGACGGAAGTACCAGTTTTTTCTAACCATCTCTGGATTATTCCCCAATAATGAACATTTTTATGACATTTGCGACAATACAATCTCATATTTTCCACTACATCATTTTCTGGGTTTCCATCTAAATGATGGAAATTAGCTCCATCCAC
>SDBT01000269.1_pt1 | contig 78461 bp, 67 predicted proteins | sample 2277101 | NCBI WGS metagenome assembly SDBT01 (sample SAMN10404973, study PRJNA504765) | marine sediment metagenome | isolation source: marine sediment core GS10_PC15, 103 cmbsf | place: Arctic Ocean: Southern Knipovich Ridge | collected 2010
GATGAGGTTTGGGCAATTTTAGAGGAAGTAGTGAAAGATAAATTAGTTTTACTAAACCGGGCTCCTACTCTTCACCGATTAGGAATTCAAGCCTTTCAACCAGTTTTGATTGAAGGAGAATCAATTGAAATTCATCCTATGGTTTGTAAGGCCTTTAACGCTGATTTCGACGGGGATCAGATGGCAGTTCATGTTCCCTTAAGCGAGGAAGCTCAAAAGGAAGCAAAAGAAATAATGTTGTCTACCCTTAATTTATTAAAACCTGCTACCGGTATACCGGTTGTGGCGCCAACTCAGGATATTATTATTGGTTGTTATTGGCTGACTAAGATTCGAGAGGAAGTTCACCCTCACACCAAACGAGGAGAGGGCGCCGAAGGCGCCAAAAAAGACGAAGTTAGCCCTCGTTATGGTGTGAGGGCAAGAGGAGAAGTGAAGACTTTTTCCAGTCCCGAAGAAGCCATTATGGCTTATGAGCTCGGAGGGATAGATTTAAGGGGTCGCATTAGGGTTCGGATGGCAAGCGGTCTCACAGAAACTTCGCTTGGTAGAATTTTATTCAACGAAACTTTACCCGAAGATTACCCTTTTGTTAATGAGTTAATGAATTCAAAGAAGTTAGAAAAAATAATGGGGATAATTATTAAAAAGTATAAACAGGAAATAATTGAAGATACTTTAGATAAAATTAAAGATTTAGGATTTGAATCAGCTACTATGTCAGGGATAACTTGGGGAATGGATGATTTGATTGTTCCACCGGAAAAGAAAAAAATTATTGAGGCCGCAGAGAAAGAAATTGAATTGATTGAAAGCCATTTTAAAAAGGGATTACTTTCCAGGGAAGAAAAAAGAAGCAAAGTGATCGAGGTTTGGACAAGAACAAAATCAGAAATTGAGAAACTGGTGCCAAAAACCCTGCCTGAAACTGGACCGGTATTTTTAATTGTTGATTCAGGGGCCAGGGGGTCTTGGGCTCAACCAGTTCAAATGAGCGGGATGAAAGGTTTGGTAATTAATCCAGCCGGTCAAATTATTGAATTACCAGTTAAAAGCTCATTCAAGGAAGGTTTTGATGTTTTGGAATATTTCATTTCTACTCATGGGGCAAGAAAGGGAACAGCCGATACTGCGTTACGGACTTCAACCGCTGGATATCTAACCAGACGTCTTGTAGATGTTTCTCATGAAGTAACGACTTCTGAAGAGGATTGTAAAGACCAAACAGGTTTTGTGATGTTCAAACAAGAAGCTGATGAAATAGGCCAGAACTTTATTTTTAAAATTACAGGCCAGATAACTTTAGAAAATATAACAAAAATTGTTAAAAAAGGAGAAATAATTGATTGGGAGGCAGCGATAAAAATAGCGGAAGAAGGAATTGAGAAGGTTAGAGTTCGTTCTCCTATTAGTTGTAAATCTGTTCGAGGAATTTGTCAGAAATGTTACGGCTGGGATCTTGGTTCGAATAAATTAATTAAACGAGGGAGAGCTATAGGAGTTGTGGCTGCTCAGGCAATCGGAGAACCCGGCACTCAGCTAACGATGAGAACTTTCCACACTGGAGGAGTAGCAAGCGGAGGGGATATTACCTTTGGTCTTCCCAGGGTTCAAGAAATTTTTGAAGCAAGGACACCCGGAGGAAAAGCAGAGATTTCTAAAGTTAGTGGAAAAGTGTTAGAAATAACGCCGGAAAGGATAATTAAAATAAAAACAAGCTCCGATGCGGTTTCTAAAACTGCTAAGACTTCCAAAACCGATATTGTTGAGTATGAAATATCTCCCAAAACAGCGATTTTAGTAGAAAAAGAACAAGATATCAAAAAAGGGCAACAACTTTGCGAAGGAAGTTTGGATTTAAAAGAAGTATTTAAATTAAAAGGCGAAGAGGAAACCAAGCGGTATATTCTGAAAGAAATTCAGAAAATTTATGTTTCTCAGGGGGCAGTTATTCATGACAAGCACATTGAGGTAATAATTCGCCAAATGTTCTCTCGAGTAAAAATTAAAGATTCTGGGGATAGTTATTTTACAACCGGAGAAGTTCTTGAAAGAGCTAAATTTATTGAAGAAAACAATAGGTTGAAAAAAGAGAAAAAGAAATTGGCAAAAGCTGTTACTGTTTTACTTGGAATATCTCGAGTAGCTCTTACTACCGACTCCTTTTTATCCGCTGCCTCCTTTCAGGAAACTTCCAGGGTTTTAATTAAAGCAGCGCTTCAGGGAAAACAAGATAAATTGAGAGGATTGAAAGAAAATGTGATAATCGGAAAGTTAATCCCTGCTGGGACTGGTTTTAAGAAGTAGCTCAAAATGCTATAATGGGGTATAGATGAACAATGAACAATGAACAATGAACAATTTTTCTGTTCTTTGTTTTCTATTCTTTGTTCTTTGAACCGGTGTTCAAAAGAAAAAAGCGAAAATTTCAAAAAGGATTTGAGAAACGGAGAAAAAGATCGGGTCGTTTTGCTTTACCCGAAGAGGTTAAACGGATGATTTGCGGTGTTTCGATGATTTTAGCAGCAGTAGTAATTGGGTTGAGTTTTTTTGGAAAAGCAGGAAAAGCAGGCCAGCTTTTTATGAAGGGTACCCGATTTGCAATTGGAGAGGCAGTTTTTCTAATTCCTTTAATTTTTATTTTAGGGGGATTAGCGTTTTTAGGCGTAAGAGGGAAAGAGAATTTTTTTAAGAAAGGAAAAAAAGTTTTTTGGCCCGTAGTTTTAGCTACTCTAGTTTTAGTTTCTGGGCTGACAGGAATTTTAGGAAGCTTCAACTCTCAAGCTATGAGAGGGGGCTGGCTAGGTTATATTCTAAGCTGGCCTCTTTTAAAATATTTTGAAATTTGGGTGACTCAGCTCATATTTTTGGCTTTAGTTATTATTGGAGCTTTGATTTTTTGGCAATTTTTACGTACTCCCCGTCTTAAAGGAGATGTTGAGCCGCAGACCCTTAAGGAAAAAATTCCTCCCCAAAGATCCATTATTAAAAGGATTTTTGCTCCCAAGTTCAAGGTAAAAGAAATTCATCCTTTTCCTCCCCAAGAAGTTAAACAACCAGAAACCCCCGCCTTGGCGGGGATTAAATTAGAGACCAAGCCAATAGCTGGAGCTAAAATTTTTTCTTACCAGCCGCCTCCTTTAAAATTGTTAGAGCCTGACCGAGAAACCCCTACTAGCGGCGACACCAGGATAAACTCAGCTATTATTAAAAAGACATTACAAAACTTCGGTATTGAAGTCGCGATGTCAGAGATAAATATTGGTCCAACTGTTGCCCAATATACTTTAAAGCCGGCTGAAGGAGTAAAGTTATCTAAAATAACCGGTCTTTCCAGTGATTTAGCCCTGGCTTTGGCTAGTCATCCAATAAGAATTGAAGCTCCTATTCCGGGAAGGTCTTTGGTGGGAATTGAGATTCCAAATAAAGTCCGGGCTCAGGTTAGATTGAGAAATTTAGTTGAAAATTCTAATTTTCAGAAATCACCATCAAATTTAATACTCGCTTTGGGAAGAGATGTTTCAGGCAGTCCTGTTTATACAGATTTAACCAGAATGCCTCATCTTTTGGTAGCCGGGAGTACCGGAACAGGTAAAACTATTTTTCTCAACTCTTTAATGCTAAGTCTTCTTTACCAGCCCAGCACTTCTATTAAAAGCGCTAGCCCGAGAATTTTAAGGTTTATTTTAGTTGACCCCAAAAGAGTTGAATTTCCAGTTTTTGATGCTCTTCCTCATCTGTTATGTCCGGTAATTTATAACGCCAGGCAAACTATTACTGCTTTAAGATGGCTCACAGGCGAGATGGAGAGGAGGTTTGATTTATTAGCGGAAGCTAAAGCAAGAGATATAGGAAGTTTTAATGAAATAGCTTTAAAAAACGAAACAGAACCTCTGCCCTTTATCGTTTTTATAATTGATGAATTAGCTGATTTAATGGCAGCAAAGGGAAGAGAGATTGAAGCTGGGATTGTTAGATTGGCTCAGATGGCCAGGGCGGTTGGTATTCATTTAGTAGTAGCTACCCAGAGGCCGTCAGTGGAAGTGATTACCGGTCTAATTAAAGCAAACATAACCTCTCGGGTTACTTTTCAGGTCGCTTCTCAAGTTGATTCAAGAACAGTTTTGGATACATCCGGAGCTGAGAAACTTCTGGGTTTGGGAGATATGCTTTATATCTCAGCCCAGACCTCTAAGCCCAAGAGGATTCAAGGCGCTTTTGTTTCAGAGAAGGAAGTTAAGAGAGTGGTGCAGCACATAAGCTCAGAAATTGAAGAACCAGTGCGCGAGACAGAGACCCAAATAGAACTGCTTCAAGGATTGGAGGAAAATTCAAGAGAGCCAGAAAAAAGATTTAGTGGTACTTACGACGAAGATGATCCTCTTTATGAAGAAGCAAAGAGATTAGTAGTTGAAGCAAGAAAAGCTTCTGCTTCTTTGCTTCAAAGAAGATTACGGATTGGCTACGCTAGAGCAGCCAGATTAATAGATACCTTAGAAGGGAAAGGAGTGGTTGGGCCAGGAGAAGGAGCAAAACCAAGAGAGGTGTACGGCGAGGCAGAAAGCGCAGAAAATGGCGAACCGGAAACCTTAAAAAATGAGGATGGGTGGGAAAAGGTTTGAGAGCGCGAATAGACATTTGACATTTACTCTTAAAAAATTTATTCTTAACTATAACTATGTTAAAAAAACATGAGAAAAATCCGCCAACTGGTGGAGAAAAAGCCGCCGAAGGCGAGCCTCGCCAGGGGCGGGGAGATTTGCAAGAAACATTAGATGAGATTAAGCAACGGTTTGGCGAAGGGGCGATTATGACGCTTAAAGAAGTTAGGCGGGTTGACATTAATGTTATTCCTACTGGTTCCATTTCCTTAGATTTGGCCTTAGGAATAGGTGGAATCCCCAGAGGGAGAGTAGTTGAAATTTATGGGATTGAATCAACCGGAAAAAGCACTTTGGCATTGCATATCTGCGCTGAGGCCCAAAAAAAAGGCGGAATAGCCGCTTTTATTGATGCTGAACATGCTTTGGATCCGGATTATGCTAAGAGAATCGGAGTTAATACTGACGACCTTTTGATTTCTCAGCCGGATTCTGGAGAGCAGGCTCTTCAGATCGTTGAAACCTTGGTTAGGTCAAGCAAGGTTGATGTGATTATTATTGATTCAGTGGCCGCTTTGGTCCCTAAGACTGAGATTGCCGGTGAAATGGGAGAGTTTCAGATTGGGCTTCAGGCTCGTTTAATGAGTCAAGCGCTCCGAAAGCTCGCCGGGATCGTGGCTAAAACTAAAACGTCTGTTATATTTTTGAATCAAACCAGAATGAAAATCGGAGTGATGTTCGGAAATCCTGAAACTACTCCGGGAGGTTTGGCTTTAAAATTTTATTCTTCGGTTAGGATTAATTTAAGAAGAACAGCCCAGATAAAATACAAGGACGAAATTATTGGCAGCAGGATTAAGGCAAAAATAGTTAAAAATAAAGTGGCTGCTCCATTCAAAGTAACTGAGTTTGATATTTATTACAACGAAGGCATTTCTTATTTTGCTGATATTTTAAACACTGGTTTAAACGCAGGGATTATTAAAAGGGCAGGCAGTTGGTTCCAGTATGAAGATACGAAATTAGGGCAAGGAATGGAAGGCGCCAAAAAGTTTTTAGGAGAAAATCCTGAAATGGTAAAAAAGCTAAAAAAAGCGATAAAGGAACAGGCATAAAAGAAAATCAAATATCAAATAGGAACAAGTTCTTCGCAAGCGAGAGCAAATATCAAATATCAAAAAAAACGCCTATTTCAAATAGAGCGTTTTTTAAAAGGCGTTTTTTATTTTTGACTATTTCATTGTATAAGGAAGCAGCCCGAGATGTCTTGCTCGCTTTATTGCTTTTGATAATCGGCGTTGATGTTTAGAACAGACTCCAGTTCTTTTCCGCGCCCTTATTTTACCTAGCCCTGAAATAAATCTCAGGAGGAGCTCTGTATTTTTAAAATCAATTTCTTTTATATTTCTTTGACAAAAATAACAATCCATAATAAAATAATTTTCAATTTTCAATTTTTAATTTTCAAAATGGGATATTTTTCACGTCTATCTCTTCCTCGTTGTTGTCTTGATTTTCATCAGTGGAGGCGAGAGATGGTTTATCTTCTTCAATAATTGGAATTTCTTCTTTGGGCGTTTCTTTTTGAACTTGTTGAACTTGGTTTTGATCTGAAGCAGGGGATTCAGGAGGAGTTGTTTGAAAAGAGGCGGTTCTTGGTCCCAATTGTAATCTCTCAGTAATAATTTCTGTTCGAGTGCGTTTATTCCCGGAAGAGTCCTGCCAAGATCTAGTTTGAATTCTTCCTTCAATTAAAACCATTGAACCCTTTTTTAAATATTGCTGAGCAATTTCTGCGATTCTGCCAAAAGCAACAATATTATGAAACTCGGTCTGTTGTTGTTTTTGCCTGTCTTTATCATAAAAGATTCTGTTGGTAGCTAAGCCGAAATTAGCTACGGGCTGACCCGAAGGCAAAGCTCGGGAGATCGGGTCTGCGGTAAGATTTCCTAAAACAAATATTTTATTTAAATTCATATTATTCTCCGAGGATTTCTTCTATTTTTTTGTCGATCTCTTTTAACTCGACCTTTTTGGCCTTGGGCCGATGGGCCGCGGACTCGCTTGGTTCAATTATTTTTTCAGGTATTTTAAGAGGCCTTTTTCTTCTTGGTAAAACTTCTTTGGACGTAGTTTTTATTAAGATAATATAGCGGAGAATCTGATTTTCAGATTTAAGCTTCTTTTCTAAATTCTCTAATTTCTCAGGATCAAAAGAGAAGTTCAAAGATACTGAAAAAGCTCCGACTTTTCTTTTTATGGGATAACCCAGCCTTTTTCTTAAAGGCTCTGATGTTTTTTCTAAAACGCCGGCTTCTTCCTGAATAAAACTATTTATTTTTGCAGACAGATTTTTTAATTCTTCCTCAGAAAGATCTGGCGAAATTAAACAAGTTAATTCGTAATTTTTCATAAGTCTGTTAATCTCCGCTAATTATTAGATTTTAAACTCGATGATGTCTCCGTCTTGAACAATATATTCTTTCCCGACCGTTTTTATTGATCCTGATTCTTTTGCTTTACTCCAAGAATTTGCCCCAACTAATTTTTGCCAGGGAATTACTTCTGCTCGGATAAACCTTTCTTTAAAATCAGAATGGACTTTCTCCGCAGCTAAGAGAGCATTAGAGCTCTTTTTCAGTGTCCAGGCCCTTGCTTCTTTGCCTCCTCTGATTGTGAAAAAAGTGATAAGGTCTAAGACATTGTAGCAATTAAGAATTAGTTGGTCAAGCTGAGATTTCATTTCCAATTCTTTTATTTCAGATTCTGTCAACTCTGATATTTCTTCTTCATCTTTTAAATTCATAGTCAGGTGTTCAAGTTCGGAGTTTGAATCAGCGCTCTTTTTATTAATGTTAAAAAGATACAACATGGGCTTTTCTGTTAAAAGTCGGTATTCTTTAATATCTAATTTTTCTTCATCGGTTAAATTAATCTCAGAAATTAGTTTTCCTTGAGAGACCGATTCTTTAATTTTTCTAAAAAGTTCAAGCTTTTTTAAAATTTTCTTATCTCCTGTTTTTACTTCTGTTTCTAATTTTGAAAGTATTTTCTCCAAAGTTTCCAAATCTTTCATTAAGAGCTCAGTTTTAATCGTTTCAATATCTCTTTTTGGATTAATATCCCCTTCAACATGTTCAATCTTAATATTTTCAAAAGTCCTGACAACTTCCACTATTGCGTCGCAGTTTCTGATATGAGATAAAAACTGGTTTCCAAGCCCTTCACCCTTATGAGCGCCTTTTACCAAACCTGCTATGTCTATGAATTCAATAAGGGTCTCTGTAGTTTTTTCTAGCTGGGCAACCTGAGCAATTTTCTTTAATCTTTCATCAGGAACAGCAACTATACCAACATTCGGCTGAATGGTTGTGAAGGGATGGGCTGCAATATCAACCTCCTTTTTAGTTATCGCTTTAAATAAAGTTGATTTCCCGGCATTAGGGAGACCAATTATGCCTACTGAAAAACTCATAAATTTATGCTATAATGATATAATATATTTTTATGAAAATCAACCCGTTCGACAAGCTCAGGGTTGATACTGAGCAAAGTCGAAGTATCAACACCTCCATTTTTAGATCCTATGATATTCGGGGTATTTATCCCGGAGATTTAAATGAAGAAATTGCCTACAAGATAGGACAAGGTTTTGTTAAATACGCAAAACCCAAGAATGTAGTAGTTGGCCGCGATATGCGGCTTTCTTCCCCAGCTCTTTTTAAAGCGCTGACCAAAGGTATTGCCGATATGGGCGTTGATGTTCTTGATATAGGAGAGGTTCCGACAGAGTGTGTGTATTTTGCCTTAGGACATTATGGTTATGATAAGGGTATTATGATAACGGCAAGTCATAATCCCAAAGAATACAATGGTTTTAAATTAATTAAAAGAAAAGGAAACAGGGTTCAGTTTATAAAGGGGACGGACATAGTTGGCGTAATTGAAGAAGATGATTTTAAAAAAGGAGAAAAAAAAGCAAAGATTAAAGATTTAGATATTTGGCAAGATTATTTAAATCACATTTTTTCTTTTGTTGATATTAAAAAAATAAAGCCATTTAGCGTGGTAATAGATGCGGGAAACGGCATGGCGGGCAAAGTTATTCCTTTGATTGAAAAAAAACTACCTATTAAAATTATTCCTTTGAATTTTGACTTAGATGGGAGTTTTCCTGCTCATCCGTCAAATCCTCTGTCTGAAGGAGTGCCCGACCAGATTAGTAAGGAAATCAAAGAAAAAAAGGCAGATTTTGGTTTTATTTTTGATGGCGACGCTGATAGGATTTTTTTATTAGATGAAAAAGGTAATTTTAAAAGGGGAGATATTACTATTTTGCTCTTAGCAAAATATCTTTTAGAAAAAAATCCAGGAAATGGGGTGGTTTACAATCTAATTTGTTCCAAGGCTGTCCCGGAATTTATTAAAAGATGGGGAGGGAAGCCTATCAGAACTCCTGTTGGAGCTGTTAATGTTATGGAGGCAATATCAAAAAACGATGGAATAATGGGAGGAGAAGTTTCTGCCCATTATTGCTTTAGAGACAGTTTTGCTTCTGACTCCGGGTTTATTGCTTTTTTGATTTTGCTGCAGATAATCTCAGAATCAGATAAAAAGGTTTCTGAAATCACAAAAGAATTATCTCCCTATGCTAAAGAGCCTGAGATTAATTTTGAGGTTAAAGATAAAAAGGCGATTTTGGATAAGGCTAAAGAAAAATATTCAGACGGAAAACAGGATTATTTGGATGGAATTACAGTAGAGTACGACAATTGGTGGTTTAATATCAGACCCTCAAATACAGAGCCGCTTATAAGATTGACTATTGAAGCTAACACCAAAGAATTATTAGAAGAAAAGAAAAAAGAGCTTACAGCTCTTATTGAAAAAGGAAGATAAAAAGATTGGTTTTTTTAAACTAGGCCCATTCGTTGGCGGACTTCGGACATTGTAAACTGAGCAGTTGTTTCTGCTCTTTTTTTGCCTAACTTTAGAGTTTCTCGAACATAGACTTCTCTGGCGAGAAGTTCTTTTCTTTTTTGGCGGAAGGGTTCCAAGGAATTTATTAAAAGTTTAGCTAAAGATTTTTTGAAGTTAGCGTAACCTTTATTTTTGAACATTCTTTCTGATTCTTTTATTGGTTTTTCGCTGAATAAACTATAAATTGTCAGAAGATTAGAGATTCCGGGTTTTCTGCCGAGATTATATTTTACTTGCTTTCCAGTATCAGTAACTGCTGACATCACTTTTTTCTTAATTTCTTCAGGTTCCTCAAAAAGTGAAATATAACTCGCGCTCCCCAGTGATTTTGACATTTTTTGCTTCGGGTTATTCAAAGACATAATTTTCGCTCCCAGTTTGGGAAGCAGAGTCTTAGGCTCAATAAAGGTTTTGCCGAATTTTTGGTTGAATTTTCTGGCAATTGTTCTAGCTAATTCAATATGCTGAACCTGATCTTTACCTACTGGCACCGCTTCTGTTTTATAAAGCAAAATATCAGCTGCTTGTAAAATTGGATAAATTAAAAGACCAGCATTAACATTTTTCTTAAATTGCTTGGCTTTTTCTTTATATTGAGTCATTCTTTCTAAATCCCCAAGGGGGCAAACGGTATTTAAAAGCCAGCAGAGTTCAGCATGTTCTTTAACTTCTGACTGGACAAAGAGAATGCTTTTTTGGGGATCGATGCCGGCTGCTAAATGGGCAGTTGCCGCTTCTAAAATGTTTTTTTTGAGGTCTTCTGGTTTGTAAGGGATAGTTAAAGAGTGCAAATCGGCAATAAAAAAAACACACTCATTTTTTTTCTGGAGTTCAATCCATTGCTTGATAGCTCCCAAATAATTCCCTATATGTATTGATCCAGTTGGCTGGATGCCGCTTAAAACTCGCATTTGTCAGAGAACAGAGAACAAAGAACAGAGAACAAAAAAATGTTCATTGTTCATTGTTCATTGTTCATTGGTTAGACTTCAATGACAACAGATAATATTATTGGTCTTCGTTGGGTTTTTGAAAAAAGAAATTGACCAAGCTTATTCCTAATTTCATCTTTAACATAAGCCCAGTTAACGGCTCCGCCACTTCCAGCGGCTTTATTTACAATATTTATCACTTTTCTCCGGGTCTGAGCGAGCAAATCCTTTGATCCTCTTAAATATACAAACCCCCTTGATATTATATCGGGAGAACCCTTGACTCGACCAGTTTGTTTATCCACAACTACTACTATAACAAACATCCCGTCTTCAGATAACATTTGACGGTCTCTTAAAACAATCTCTCCTACATCTCCAATGCCCAGTCCGTCAACCATAATATGGTTTGAAGGAACAGTTTGTTTTTCTATAAAAGCTTTTTGCCTGCTAAGATTAATTATTTGGCCGTTTTCAGCTAAAATAATATTATTTTTTGGAACGCCTGCTTTTTCGGCGATTTCAGCATGGGTTACTAACATTGAAAATTGACCATAAGCAGGAAGGAAGAATTTCGGTTTCATAATCTCTATCATTTTGTTAAGTTCTTCCCGATGAGCGTGTCCGCCGGCGTGAATATCCATCATTTTATAATGGAAAACTTTGGTTCCCCGGCGATAAAATTCATCTTTTAAGACCTGAACCGTTCTTTCGTTGCCAGGAACCACAGAGGAAGAGAAAATAATTGTATCTCCTTTTTTAAGATGGATAAATTTGTGTTCATTGTTAGCGATTCTCATTAAGACTGCCCGGCCTTCTCCCTGGGCGCCGGTACACATAACAGTTATTTTTGAATCAGAGTAGTTAGAAATATCTTTCGTTTTTATTAAGGTGCCTTTTTTTATTTTAAGATAATTTAAATTTCTAGCAATTTCTACATTAGTTTTCATTGAATAACCTTCAATGCAGACCCTTCTTCCATATTTTTCAGAAAGGGCGATGATTTGCTGGACTCGGTTTAAAAGAGAAGAAAAAGTGGCAGCAATAATTCGTCCTTTTGTCTTTTCAAAAATTTCATTTAAGTTCTGTTCAATCATTTTTTCTGAGAGAGAATACCCGGACTCTTCAGCGTTAGTTGAATCTGAAATTAAAAGCAGGATGCCTCTTTTTCCTAACTCTTTTAGCTTCTTAAAGTCAGTAGGCAGTTCGTTAACTGGATTTTCATCAAATTTGAAATCAGAGGTAATTAGAATATTTCCTACCGGTGTTTTGATGAAGAAACCAAGATTGCCAGGAATATTGTGGTTTTGGCGAAAAGGTTCGATATTAAACGGACCCAGCCCTATTTTCTCGCCGTTTTTAATAATGGTAATATCTAATTTTGGCTGATTTGGAAAGTCTTCCTGTCTTTTTAAAATAATTCCCCGGCTGAGAGCAGAAGTGAAAATAGGAGGATTGCCGATTCTTTCAATTAGGTAAGGAATAGCGCCAAGATGGTCATAGTGGCCATGGGTAATGAGCGCTCCTAAGATATTCTTTTGTTTATCTTTCAGATAGTTGACATTAGGAATGATACAATCAATTCCAGGCATATCTTCTTCTGGAAAACCAAGGCCTATGTCAACAATCAAAATCTTCCTTTTGTATTCAAAGAGCATCATATTCAGACCTACTTCGCCTAATCCTCCTAAAGGAATAATCCGAAGATTGCCGGAATCTTTAATTTCTTGAGATTTAAATATTTTTTTCATAAATTTGTGCCGAGGGTAGGATTAGGGGAGAGATGAACTCTCCCCGTCCCGTGTTCATCACGGGGCGAACCCATAATTGTGCGGGTAGGAGGATTTGCACCTCCACAGGATTGCTCCCACTAAGTTCTGAACCTAGCGCGTATACTGTTCCGCCATACCCGCTTATCCTTTGAGGAAATCTAGGCTCTTGGGCATTGTTTTGCGAGGTTTTTCAAAGCGAAGCTTAGGGACTTTTTTATAGTTATTGTTTTTGATCCAACCCTTTTTAGTATAGAAATAACCAGCGCCTTTCATTGCTTTTAGTTCTGAGTAGATATTTTGGTTTTTGTTTGAAACCCAATTAGCTGTTTTTAGAGTCTTTTTTGAAGGATTAATCATTACCACAGCGTATTTAGCAGGAATAGTGATCCAATCACCCGGCTTAACTTTTACTGCTGTAATATCTTCAATAATGCTAATCTTTCTGCCTTTGGTTTTTTGGAGGAGAAAGATTGCTTCTCCTTTTAGAACAGTATATAGTTCTGGAAAGTTCTTGTTATTACGATTGCCCTTGGTTCTGACATATTCTTTTCCTAACATCCTGGAAGGAACAACAGTGATATCATATCTTAAACCATCTTTTTCTTTAAGTCCTCTATACATATAATAAAGTTCAAAATTAGGAGCTGTTTTAAGCCACTTCTTATCGTAAACAACCCCTCGCATATCATTAAGGCAGCGAATATTCGGCTTTTTGTTTTTTAAGATTACCGCCATACTCTCTTTGTTTTTATGTACCAATTTTCAATTCCTACGAAACGTTTTGAAGGGTCAATAATTTTCTTTATATTCACTCCCTTAATTTTTTTTGAAACCAGATAAATATAATCCGGGCTATATAAAAATACACAGGGGGCATCTTCAATTAAAATATTCTGGAAAAGAGCCAACTTTTCAGCCCGTATCTCGGGTTCTGAAGATTCTCTAACTTCTTCTAATAGTTCATCGGCTTTTTTGTTTTCATATAAAGCTAAGTTCAATCCCGGATCTTTTTTTTGTGAAGAATGCCAGAAAGGAAGAGGATCAGGAATTGCTCCCAAGACTTCTCCAAAGAGTAAGCTTTCATAATTTCTCGGTTTAATAAAATCCTGCTCAATTTGAGAAGCAGAGATTTTTCTAATTTCAATTTCTACGCCTATAGACCTCCATTGCTGTTTTAAAAGCTCGGAAAGCGCAACTAATTGTGGCTGGTCCACTGTTACCAAAGAAAATTTAAGAGCTAAAGTTTCTTTTGGTTCGCCAAAACAAACTTCATTTAATTTTGCTCGGGTAGTTCTACGCACTATCCCGGTTCCTTTGGTAAAACCCCAGGGCTCTAAAATATCTTCGGCGTATTTTTCTTGAAATCTAATAACTGCCTCTTTTGTTTTTGGGCCAAAATAGCCGGTTACTTCACCTTCCGGATAAACATCCGGGAATTTAGCCAAACATTTTTGCAGTTCTGTTACTTCTTTTCCCTGTGAGCCCTTTTCTAAATCGCTTTTGAACGTAAAAGCGGGTTCTTTTTCAATGGTTTTTTCTCTTACGCCATTATTGTCCTTAAAACCAGCTTCTTCTAAGATGTTTTTGGCTCTTTCAGGGTCAAACTCATAAATCTCTGAAGGAGAATTAAACCCATAGATTTTAGGAAGAATAGGAGAATGGACGATTTTTTCTTCAATCAAAGATTCTTCCGAGAGCCCTAATATTTTTCTAACAATTTCTTTTTTATCAGTCCCGTAATTTAGAGCCAATCTTACTTCTTTTTCAGCTAAAACTTTTGATTCTTTTTGATTAAAAAATATTGCAAAGTATCTTGGCAAAGGAAGCAAATGCTTTTGCCAGTTTTCACCGAGGTTGGTAGAAGAGCTTAAAGAGGACAGCCCTTTGATTTTTCCCTGCCGGGCTGCTTCAATTAAATCCTTTTCCTCGCTGAAAAATAAAAATTTAATTTCAGAAATATTCGGTTTTTTCCCAAAATAAAGAGAATTTTGAACTAAAGTTAAAGATTTTATCCGACTGTCTGTTTGTTTTATTTCTTTTAATTTATAAGGTCCTGAACCAATAGGTTTCAGGTTATAGGGTTGAAAGGGGAAGTTTTCTGACGAGATGCCTTCCCAGATATGTTTTGGCAGAATTTTTAATGTAGAATTTTCCAGAAAAGCGCTATAAGGTTTTTTTAATCTAAACTTTATTACTAAATCATTAATCTTCTCAACTTCCACTCCTACCCAGTTTGCCTGAAGAGGACTTTTGAAGTCTGGATTCTGAATTGTCTTTATAGTGAAAATTATGTCATCAGTAGTAAGAGGGGTATTATCCTGCCAAACTAAATTCTCTTTTAGGTGGAATATATAGACCCTCCCATCTTCTTCAATGATAGGATATTCTTTAGCTAAGCCGGGAACTATTTGTAAATTTTCGTCATATTTCATTAAACTGGAAAAAATAAGCTGAACCAGATCTCTATCAGTATCGGAATTAGCATAGACTGGATTGATAAACCTTGGCTGTCCGATTACTCCTTCAATGTGAGTTCCTCCTTGGGCAGGTACAATTTTAGTGTTTTTGAAATAGAAATTCAGTGAAAGAAAAGTAAAAGAGCCAAGAGCTAATAGAAAAAAAAGGGAAAAAGCAATTTTTTCTTTTTTCGTCAGAACTTTAAAAAACTGTCCCCATTGAGACTTAGTAGGTCGTTTTTTTTTGCGAATAAGCATGAACTATACAATGAGATTTAATAGTGCTAAACCGATAAACAAAACTCCGCAGACTATGGTCGCCCAAAAGATTTTTTTCTGAATACCTCGCCGGGTAGCGTAAAAGCCGCCTCCTTCACCCCCAAAAGCAGAACCCAAAGCAGTTCCTCTTTGCTGGAGGAGGATAAAGACAATTAAAAGAATAGCGACTATTATTTGAATAAATGGTAAAATTGCTTTCATGATTTATATGATTTTCTTTTTCTTCTTTGGGGCATATAGTCCAAAGAAGAAATTAAAAGCCCAAATTATGAGTGTTGTCCAAAAAAGAGGAATGAGTCCTGTAATTTTTATTGGGGAAAGAATATCAACCGCTATCCAGACTAAGACCATATTTATTATTAAACTAACCAAACCAAAGGTTAATATTCTTAGAGGTAAAAAGATTGTTTTTAAAACTGGTTTGATAAAAAAATTAAGTAAACCTACTATCCCCCCTGTTATTAATAGAGTTTCAATAGGGCCTGTAAATTCTATCCCATAAATAAATCTTATTGCTTCACTGTCGCTTAATTTAATAGCTAAAAAAAGTCCTAAAATCCCAGAGACAATATGAAAAAGTAACTTGGCCATTGTTTTTTTATACTATCAGGATTTCGGTTTAAGGTCAATCGCTTTTAATTTGCAGTGGCAGATCTTGGCAAGAATTTAAATTTTTCCATGACTGTTTTGTCTTAGGCCAAAATCTTCAATTTTCTAACGATTTATCATATCAGATGGATTATTTTTGTAACTTGAAGTAAAATGAAATAATAATTTATGAAAGATTTTAAGTCATTTGTAAAAAAGAGTATAGGATTTACCCTGATTGAACTTTTAGTAGTAATTGCCATTATTGGCCTTTTAAGTAGTATTGCTTTGGTTACCCTAAAAGGAACAAAAGAAAAAGCCAGAATTGCCAAGCTTTTACAATTTGACTCCAGTATTTATCATGCTTTGGGTTCTAACTTAGTGGGACACTGGAATTTTAATGAAGAAGAAGATGGTACTTGTCAGGGCGCTTCTCCTGATTATAATGACATCTGCGACAGCTCCGGCTATAATAACCACGGAGATAATGTTAATGATAATATAGCCCGATTAGACCACGAGAGCGGCCAGCTTAAACAGGTTTTCCGAAAATACGGAACCTTTGACGGGATTAACAGTTATGTAGAGGTACCCCATAAAGAAATCCTGAATGCTGTTGATGAAATTACAATTAGTCTTTGGCTTAGACCGGACGCAGTGCAGACAACTAACGGTGCTGGCTTTGTAGGAATTATTAGTAAAGATAAACATAACGGACAATATCTTTTAGCATTAAAAATAGATAATTTAGAGCCGGTTTTTTATATAGGAGACCCTTATAGGACTAAATATGCTGGCATTACTATACCAGCAGATAAATGGTCGCATGTGGTTTTTACTGCTAAGATTGATACTGGAGATTATTTTATCGGGGGTTTCATTAATGGTGAGAGAATTTCACCTGAAAATAACTATAGATCAGGATTAACTTTTAACATTGAAAACGAGGAGGTATTATTCATTGGTCAGTATAGCTCTGGCGCCCGTTTTTTTGGTCACATTGATGAGGTTCGCATTTATAGAGAAATTTTATCTTCAGGCCAAATCAAAAAACTCTATGTAGAAGGAGCAGTAAAAAAAGGATTGCTAACCAAGGAATAATTTGTTAAAATAATATAATAGAAACTTTGTATAAAGTTAATTTGGTTATTAGTTATGAAACCTATTAAAATCTCATTACTCGTTCTAACAATAGGAGTTCTTACAACGCTTGTTTTTACTTTTCCACAGCAATCCCAAGCTCAAACAATAACCATAGACAAACCAATATCAGAGATGACCATCCCGGAGCTCCAGGCAACGATAGCTGAAATACTCCAGGCAATCCAGCAACTACAAGCTCTCTTGCTTCAGTTAACAGGAGAAGCTCCAAGTATATCAGGAATACCCTCATCATATATATTCAATACCAATCTTAGATATGGAATATCATCTAATGAAGTAAAGTATCTCCAGGTATTCCTTAACCAAGACCCAGATACAAGAGTATCATCTACTGGATGGGGTTCTCCAGGACAAGAATCAACATACTTTGGAAGTAAAACCAGGCAAGCAGTAATCAAGTTCCAGGCAAAGTACAAGAATGATATATCAGCAACAGTTGGATACACTATTGCTGGCACAGGTTATGTTGGTCCTGGAACCAGAACAAAGATTAACCAGCTATTAGAACAATACAGGACTGGGACTATACCTCCTACTCCTCCAACACCTCCAACCCCAGGAGTTGAATGTGGACCTGCTGACAATATATGTCCTTCAGGATGTACATTCTCCCAAGACCCGGATTGCACCTATTGTGGAGACAACACCATTCAAACCCCAAACTCAGAAGGTATTCATGAAGTATGTGATAATACCAATCTAAAAGACAATACCTGTATTAGCAGAGGATATATAGGAGGAACCTTATCCTGCTCAAACACTTGTCTAACCTTTAACACCACTAGCTGTTTATCAGCAGGAGGTGGAGGAACAGTAAGCGTAGCAGGATCAGATCCTGCTCCAGCGCCTGTTCAGCCATCAGGCCCTGTATGCGGAAACAACACAGACAATGTATGTCCTTCAGGATGCACTAACTCCCAAGACACTGACTGCACCTATTGTGGAGACAATATATTGCAAAGACCTAATAACGAAGGAATAACAGAAGTATGCGACAATACATCATTAAACAATGAAACATGTTCTACCCAGGGCTTCCCAGGAGGAACATTGCAATGTTCATCAACTTGCTTAACCTTTAATACCAGTCAATGTACGCCGCCAGTTCCTCCCAACCAAGACCCTGTCTTAGACACTATAGGAGATAAGTCAATAGATGAGAACCAAGAGATATCCTTCACTATATCAGGCACAGACTCTAATCCAGAAGATACCTTATCTTATTCAGTCCAAGATATACCAACAGGAGCAACTTTCACCAGCCAAGCCTTTAGCTGGACACCCACTTATAACCAATCAGGAACCTACATTCTCACTTTTACTGTCTCAGATAGTTCTCTCACAGATACAGAAATAATAACTATTACAGTAAACAACATAAACAGAACCCCTGTTTTAACTGCAATAGGCGACAAAGTAATAACTCAAAACAGCGCCCTTACCTTTACAATATCAGGAACAGACCCAGATAATGACTCTTTAACTTATTCAGCTTCAGATCTTCCTTCAGGAGCTTCCTTTAACACTGCAACCAGAACCTTTACCTGGACTCCTTCTAATACAGGAACATATGATACAACCTTTACTGTATCAGATGGATCATTAACAGACACAGAAACAATAGCCATTACTGTAAGCTCATTGCCTCAAAGCAATGATCCTCCAGAAGCATTAAACCAGAACATAACATTTAATGAAGACAACTCAGTAAGCATTACCCTATCAGCCACTGATCTTGATGGAGATTCCCTGACCTATTCTATTGTATCCCAGCCATCTCAAGGAGCTATATCAGGAACATTGCCTAATATTACTTATACTCCTGATGCTAATTACAATGGAGAAGACTCCTTTACCTTTAAAGCAAATGATGGAGAAGCAGACTCTAACACAGCTACTGTCTCTTTAACCATTAACCCAGTCAATGATGCTCCTATTCTTAACTCAATAGGCATAAAATCTATCAATGAGAACAATACTCTAACCTTTACAATATCAGCTGAAGACCCAGACAATGACGCTCTATACTATTCAACACAGAATAGTCCAAATGGAGCTTCCTTTAATACAACAACAAGAACCTTTACATGGACACCCACCTTTCAACAATCAGGAACCTACAATGTTACCTTTATTATATCTGATTCAGAACTAACAGATTCAGAAACAATAACCATTACTGTAGCGGAGGTATGTGAACCAGATACATGCCAATCTCTTAACTATGAATGCGGCACAGTAAACGATGGCTGCGGAGGAACGATCAGCTGTGGTAGCTGCCAGTCAGGCTATAGCTGTGAGAGTGGGGAGTGCTTAGCCGAACCAGGCCCTGCTCCCTATTGCGGAGACGGGCAGTGCAACGGAACAGAGAGCTGTTCTAGTTGCGCGCAGGACTGCGGAACATGTCCGGCAGGCCAAACCACCAGAAGCATTACTCAATTCGGCATAACATGGTATTTTGACCAAAACTACACCTTTGGGACTTTTGCAAATGGGGATTATTGGGTTGTTAATCCTGCTGGTGGAGATGTTACTATAATTGCAATTGATCCCTTATCAACTGAAGATGGTGGAGGAAGAACAAGACATGGGAGCATGATCAATCCTAATCCAATGGATAATATTGGTGGCAAGGAGAATACAATTCAAGGATTTGATAGCAGATTAAACTTCTGGGACGCTTTTTATAATAAAGCTAGACCTAATGGACAAGATCTTTCAGTATTAAATCCTATGATTGTTCCAGCAGGTTCTTCTGTTGTTTCTACAATAAGTAGATCTGGGGCATGGGCATGGAATCTTAAGGACATGGCGTTACTTACAGTCAGTATCTTGACAGTCTTAGATCAGGCGCCTCCTACAGATAGCTTTAGACCTACTTATGTTGGAGATGATAAATCTATTAAGTTTAATAAAATAGATTTAAATTATTCAAAACTTGGAAATTATAATTTGGTTGGAACTGGATTGCCAGAGCTATTTGAAGATTCCAGGGGGGCTAATGATGCTGACCTTGAATTGCATGATTTTAGTTATTCTTTGGAACGTGCTTTCCAACGTCCTTGGATAGATTTTGTAGCTAGAAATTCTGGATCATATATCCACCCCCAATATAATATGCCTCTTGATGGCAGTAATGTTGCAAGGTGGCATGGTTTAGCAGGTTTATTTTTAAATTCAGATTATACTAATTTAGAAAAAGAAGAACTTCTTATTCGCTATACTCAAACAGGCATTGACCTTTATGGTAATCTCCAAACTGGTTTTAATCGGACATGGTTGCCTGATGGACAGATACCTTATGGCAGGAAATTTCCAATTTTATTTGCAGGTTATGTTCTTAATGATCCTGGTATGAGTGGTATTGGCGCTAAAACAGGAGATTATATTAATGCTTATGGTGTTGGAAATGCTCCTGCTGATTACATTTTCTTTGGAGAAGATGCTACTACCTTTTATGTAACTGCACATCCTAATTCAGAAACAGACCAACAAAAAAGGGACATACGGACTGCAGGAACAGATGAAGATTATGATATTTATGTTTCCAATCCTGATGAGATTCCTGATGGCCAGACTGAATACCGGATGCATACCCATAATGGATGGGATTACTATGGACATTCCAGCCGTGCAAAACATATAGACTATGATGAATATCTAGAAGGTGGCTATATTGCTGGAACAGAATTTGATGCAGGAGCAGGACATGAAGGCATGCCTGAATGGGGCATTCAACATTGGGTCTATAGGGGAGATGATGGACTTGATTGGACTGCATCTTATAGGGGGTCTAATGCAAGAAATTGGGCAGGGTTTATTTTATCTGCATATATGATGGGAATGAAAGATGACTGGAATCATGATGCTTTATTTGATTATGTTGATAGGTTTGTGGCTACTCAGCAAGCACTAGACGCAGGTGGTCAAAGCCAAAGGCCTCTATGGGTGGATAATACATGGAATGCATATAGACCAAGTTTGGATTGTTATTATCTCAGCTTTAATTCAACAACAAAAACAGGAACTTATAATTGTTCAAATGAATTATTTGATTGTAATGTTGTAACTGATTGTTCTAATTATGGAACCAACCAAACAGCTTTAGACTATGACCCCTGTAATGTTGGACCTTGCGCTGGAGCTACACCAATTGAAAATCCTCCGGTTCTCACGTCTATTGGCGACAGATCAGTAACTGTAGGAAATCTCTTGATGATCCAACCATCAGCTACTGATCCAGATGGAGGTGTCCTAACTTATTCAATTCAAGGTTTGCCAGCAGGAGCTATTTTCCTTAGTGCTGGGTTCTTTTCCTGGGTACCAAGCCAAACAGGAACCTACAATGTAACATTTACTGTTTCGGACGGTAAGCTTCAGGACTCTGAAACAATAACTATTACTGTTAACCCTGAAGTAGTCATCCCTCCTGCATGCGAAGACGGAACCTGCAATGGAACAGAAACCTGCTCTACTTGCCCTCAAGATTGTGGAAGTTGTGTGGTAACTGACTCAATTATTATTGGCCATACTGCTGTTGATATGTTTGACGATATACCTCAATTTTATATTGACGAGGTTAAGAAGATGTCATTAGATTATTCAGGAGAATCTCATTCGCATGGAATGCTTAGCGCGCTTAGACTTGTTGAACAGCAAGATAATAGATTTGCTGTTTCTGTAAGGACAAGTGGCAATCCTGAAGCAGATACAGACCAACATCTTAGAGTTTATCACCTGAGTGTTGGCGAAGAAGATAGTTGGACAAACCAGACTGCGATTAACGGATTAAATAGTTACTTGCAAACTAATGATTTTGATGCATTTGCGTTTGGATGGTGCTGGGATATGACCTGGCATAATAGCCCCGGTGGAGGAGTTGATCCTGTATATGGCGCAAGATGGGCTGGCTCAACTGTTGGAGGTTCTAATGGAGATATGCGCTGGGGCCTTGATGCTGGAGATACAGCACTTACTGGAAATTCAGTTAATTTACAGAATTATCTTGATGCCTGGGATTACTATGAACAAAATAATCCTGGTACGGCAATTATATATTCAACAGGCCCAGTAGATAGTAGTGGAGAAAGTGGTTATCAAAGATATTTAAAACATGAAGGGATTAGGGATTGGGTTAAAAATAGCCAAGACAGAATATTATTTGATTATGGAAATATTTTGACATACAATAATGCTGGCGTGCAAAATACTAGTACTTGGAATGGTAATACTTTTCCAAGAGAACATTCTGAAAATGATGGGGAATATAATCCTTTTGGCTATGGTAGCGGGCATTTAGGCGAACAAGGATATTTAAAGATAGGGAAAGCAATGTGGGTATTGTTAGCAAGACTTGCAGGCTGGGACGGAACTTCATCTCAGCAGTGCTCTGCCACAAACACAAGTTGTGGAACTTATCCTAATTGTGAGAACTGCAACAGCAGTGATGGGTGTTCAGGGGTAAGCTATAGAAATTACTATTGTTCAGGAACAAGCTGCTTATATACAGAAGATGATTGTTCTGATTGTTCCTGTTCCTGCGATAGTTACAACCAAACAGAATCAACAGCAAACAACAATTGTTCAGATGGTATAGACAATGACTGCGACGGACAAACAGATATGGCGGATTCAGGATGTGGTTGCGCCCCAGGTCAATCCCAATCATGTGATACAGGAGAGCAAGGCATATGTGGTCCTGGCACTCAAACCTGTCAATCCAACAGTACTTGGGGATCTTGTATCAGAAACAATGATCCTACAACAGAAAACTGTACGGATTCTTTAGATAATGACTGCGATGGAACAACAGATTGTTCAGATACAGATTGTTCCACTAATCCTGCTTGTGCAACAACAATACCTACGGGTTATATTTCTTGGTGGAAATTCGAAGGAAACGTTAATGATTCGGGTCCAGGAAATAATAATGGAACAATATATGGTGATCCTCAATATGCTACTGGAGCACAAGGACAGGGTTTAGAGTTTGACGGCGATGGGGATTATGTTAATCTGGGCGATGTTGTTGAAGTAACAGGCACCGCTGAATTAACTGTTAGTGTCTGGGTTAAGACTCCTTTGACAGAAGGAGATGATGATATTATTATTGGAAAATTTGGTGGGGGCGATGATACCTTTCTTCTTAGGTATAGAACAGATGATAAAATATGGTGGACAGTAAGTAATTCTATTGGAACAGATGCCATAGCAAAAAAAAGTGGGATACTTAGTGCTAATGTATGGCATCATGTAGTAGGAGTTTATAATGGAACAAATGTTTTGGTTTACGTTAATAGTGTTGTTGGAAGTGAGATTGGAAATCTAACCGGATTAACTGTATATAATCCAACACATGATTTAAGAATAGGCGATACTGGTGCTTCAACTTGGAACGGCACAATCGACGAAGTGATGATTTATGACAGAGCTTTGACTGAATCAGAAATTCAAGATATTTATAATGCGCAGAAACCAGGCGCTTCTCCGATAAGAAGAATTAGCCAAACAGATGAGAAGTTGAATAATATTTCCTCTGTTTTGGCATCTATCCGATCAGCTATCCAAGATTTCATAAAGAAGATCCAAACACTTTTTTAACTTTTGACACAGAGATTTAAAAAAGAGGTTTTAGACGAACCTCTTTTTTGTTAGCTTTGCCCTATTGAAAAGTTTTAAAATTTCAGGTATAATAGATTACTTATGGCGCAGGATATTATTAAAATTCGGGGGGCTAAAGTTCATAACTTAAAAAATATTAATGTAGATATTCCCCGGAATAAATTAGTGGTGATTACTGGGATTTCAGGCTCGGGCAAGAGTTCTTTGGCTTTCGATACTTTATATGCTGAAGGACAAAGAAGATATGTTGAAAGTTTATCTGCCTATGCTAGACAATTTTTAGGGGTAATGGATAAGCCCGAGGTAGAAAGAATCGAAGGAATAAGCCCGGCTATTTCTATTGACCAGAGAAAAGCAGCTCATAATCCTCGTTCAACAGTGGGAACAATTACGGAGATTTACGATTATCTCCGTCTTTTATTTGCCAGAACTGGAAAACCCTATTGTCCAAAATGCGGAAGGTCAATTTCTTGCCAGACAGTTGACCAAATTGTAGAGCAAGTTTTAAAAATGTCAGATAAATCAGGGATTGCTATTCTGGGTCCGGTGGTTCGCTTAAAAAAAGGAGAATATCAGGGAACATTAGAAGAAATTCAAAGAGGGGGTTTTGTCAGAGTGAGGATTGATGGGATAATTTATCGGATTGAAGAAGCATTAGGAAAAAGCTTGGATAGAAATAAAAAACACAATATTGAAGTAGTAATAGACAGATTAGTAATTGACAAAGAGTTGGACAGATTCAGATTAGTTGATTCTTTAGGGATAGGTTTGAGGATAGGAAAAGGAATTGTAATAGTAAGTCAAAAGACGAACAGCAAGAAATCTGCTGATTTAATATTCAGCGAGCATTTTGCCTGTGAAGAATGCGGTATTTCTTTACCTGAATTAGAACCCCGTTTTTTCTCATTTAATAGTCCCTATGGAGCTTGTTCGGAATGCATGGGATTAGGTGAGAAGTTAGAGGTTGACCCAAAATTAGTTATTCCGAACCAAAATCTAACTATTGCCGAAGGAGCAATTAGACCTTGGATGAGGGCTGGGTTGCGGCTTTGTGATTTGGCTGAGGAATATAATTTTTCATTAGATAAGGCAGTCGGAAGTTTGCCCAAAAAAGTTATAAATATCATTCTTTATGGAGAGGCCCGCCCTGACTCGGCGAGGCAGGGGAAATTTGAAGGTGTGATTCCTAACCTTGAAAGAAAATATCATGGAACTGATTCCGAATGGACGCGTCGGGAAATTGAACAGTATATGGTGGTTAGAAAATGCCCTGAATGTTTAGGAAAAAGGTTAAAACCAGAAGTTCTGGCAGTAACAGTGAGCGGAAAGTCAATTGATGAGATTGTAGAGATGAGTATAGACAGAACGAAAGAATTTTTCGAGGGACTAATCGAAGTAGGAAGTATGAAGTATGAAGGAACAAAGAAACGAAAGAATCTTCGAAGCTTCAGACGCAACCCTCCGGGGAGTCCGCTTCGCGTCCAGCAAGCTTCAGACTTCAAAATTGCCCAGCCTATAATTAAAGAAATTCTTAATCGCTTTCAGTTTCTAATTGATGTTGGTTTAGATTACTTAACTTTAGACAGAAAAGCAGCAACTTTAGCTGGTGGAGAAGAACAAAGAATTAGATTGGCAACTCAAATTGGTTCAAAATTAACAGGAGTTTTATATATTTTAGACGAGCCCTCAATAGGTCTTCATTACAGAGACCAGGGAAGATTGATTGAGACCCTGAAGAAGTTGCGAGATCTTGGCAATACTGTTGTGATCGTCGAGCACGATAATCAAACCATTCGCGCAGCTGATTTTGTAATTGATATTGGTCCTGGAGCGGGTAAACATGGAGGTCGAATTGTTTTTAAGGGAACACCAAAACAATTACTAAAATCAAAAACTTTAACAGGCGAATATTTGTCAGGACGAAAAAAAGTAAACACAAAAGGTCTAAATTTAAAATGTGTAACGTCGGATTTCATACAATATTTAATAATTGAGGGCGCTCAAGAGCATAATTTAAAAAACATTGATATAAAAATTCCTCTGGGCAAATTTGTTTGTATAACCGGGGTTTCCGGGTCAGGAAAAAGTTCTTTAATGAATGATATTTTAGCTCGGGCTTTGCTCAAGAAATTTTATTCAGCAAAAAAGGAACCTGGCAAACATAAAGAAATCTTAGGCGCAGAATTTTTAAATAAGATTGTTTTGGTTGACCAATCTCCAATTGGCAGGACGCCTCGTTCTAATCCGGCAACTTATACCGGCGCCTTTTCATATATCAGAGACCTTTTTTCAAGAACTCGAGAAGCCAGAGTTAGAGGTTATTTGCCCGGCCGTTTTAGTTTTAATGTTAAAGGAGGAAGATGTGAAACCTGTGAGGGTCAGGGCCAGATTAAAGTTGAAATGTATTTTTTACCAGATGTTTACGTTGAATGTAAAGAATGCAAGGGAAAGCGATATAATAAAGAAGCTCTTGAGATTGAGTACAAAGGAAAAAATATTGCTGAGGTTTTGGAAACAACAATTGAGGAAGCTATGGAATTTTTCAAAAATATCCCCGGTCTTTATCAGAAATTAAAGACCTTAAATGAAGTTGGGTTATCATATATTCAACTCGGCCAGCCAGCTCCCTCTTTGTCCGGAGGAGAAGCCCAAAGAATAAAATTAGCCACTGAACTTTCCAGAAAAGCTACTGGCAAAACTTTATATATTTTGGATGAACCAACAACCGGCCTCCATCCGGATGATATTAAAAAGTTAGTTAAGGTTTTAAGGGAATTAGTTAATAAAGGAAACACCGTCCTTATTATTGAACATAATTTGGATGTGGTTAAATGCACTGACTGGGTTATTGATTTAGGTCCTGAAGGGGGGGATGAAGGTGGATATATTGTGGCTGAGGGCACCCCATTTGGGATTACTAAAAACAAAAAAAGCTACACAGGAAGATATTTAAGGACAATTTTGTAGCTGGTATTGACCCTCACGCCAAACAAGGAATTAATTTTTTAAAAATCTCACTCAAGGATTTTAAACAAGCTATAAGCTGAATTTATAATTAAACTATCCATATATAGTGATATGCAAAAATTAAAAAGAGATTTTTTCTTGTTATGGTCGTGAGGGTTGACATTTTTTTAGATTTCTGTAAAATATCATATATTGATATTAGTAATTAAAAAGTCGCAAATAATAAATCAATAAATAACAAGATTATGAAAATTAAACCACTTTCAGATCATATACTTATTGAACCAATAAAAGAAGAAGAAAAAACAAAAGCCGGAATTTTACTTCCAGAAACAGCTGAGAAAGAAAGACCCGAGCAAGGCATGGTTATTGCTGTCGGTTTGGGTCGCAAGCTTACTTCTGGGAAAATTATTCCAGTAGAAGTAAAACCAGGAGACAAGGTTTTATTTACCAAATACGGTCCAAGCGAAATAAAGGTCGGTGATAAAGAATATTTAATCGCTAAAGAGGAAGACATATTGGCTATTATTGAATAAATTCAATAATAGTAATTTTTAATTTTTAATTTTTAATTTCTAAACAATTCTTAATTTTGAAATGTTTCGAAATTAAATCATTTAAAATTAAGAATTTAAAATTATGGCTAAACAAATTAAATTTCAAGAAGAAGCTCGGAAAAAAATAAAAGCCGGAGCAGATAAATTAGCTAATGCGGTAAAAGTTACCTTGGGCCCTAAAGGAAGGAATGTTGTTTTAGATAAGGGTTTTGGAGCTCCTACCATTACTAATGATGGTGTAACTATTGCCAAAGAGATTGAGTTAGAAGACAAAATTGAAAATTTAGGAGCTGAAATTCTTAAAGAAGTAGCTGAGAAAACTAATGATATTGCTGGAGATGGAACTACAACTGCTGTGGTTTTGGCTCAGTCAATAATTTCAGAAGGTCTAAAAAACGTAGCTGCCGGAGCCAATCCATTAGCTCTTAGAAGAGGAATTGAGAAAGGCGTAGCAAAAGTAGTGGAAGAGCTAAAAAAGATGGCAAAGCCAGTTACTACCAAAGAAGAAAGAGCCCAAGTAGCAACTATTTCTGCTGAAAACAAAGAAATAGGTGATTTAATTGCCGAGGTTATGGAAGAAGTTAGCAAAGACGGAGTAATCACGGTTGAAGAGTCAAAAACTTTTGGTCTTCAAAAAGAAATTGTCAAAGGTCTTCAAATTGACCGCGGTTATGTTTCACCTTATATGATTACTGACCCGGAAAGAATGGAAGCTATTTATGAAGATACCCATGTCTTGATTACTGATAAAAAAATCTCTGCTTTAAATGAAATTGTGCCAATATTAGAAAAAGTAGCTCAAGCTGGCAAAAAGAAATTAGTGATTATTGCTGAAGATATTGAAGGAGAAGCTTTAGCTACACTTGTAGTTAATAAGCTTCGCGGAATATTTGATACTTTGGCAATAAAAGCTCCTGGGTTTGGAGATAGAAAAAAAGAAATGCTTGAGGATATTGCGGCAGTTATCGGAACTGATGTAATTTCCGAAGAAAGAGGATTAAACTTAGAAAGCATTAAAGAAATTGGCAATTTAGGTTTTGCTAGGAAAATAATTTCAACAAAAGAAAACACTACTATTGTTGGTTCTTCTCTAGTCGGAAATGAGGGTCCAAAGCGTCTAGAAGGAAGGATTAAGCAAATCAGGGCAGAATTGGAAAAAGCCGATTCTGACTTTGATAAAGAAAAACTACAGGAAAGATTGGCTAAATTAGTGAGTGGGGTTGCAGTAATTAAAGTTGGAGCTGCTACTGAAGTTGAACAAAAAGCAAAACAACACAAAACAGAGGATGCTTTAGCGGCAACTAAAGCCGCAGTTGAAGAGGGAATTGTTCCCGGCGGAGGAGTAGCTTTATTAAGGGCAAGTTTAGTTTTGGAAGGGTTGGATATTGAAGGAGATGAAAAAACAGGGGCAAATATTCTTAAAAGAGTTTTAGAAGAGCCAATCAGGCAAATTGCCCAAAATGCCGGGATAGACGGAGCCGTAGTGGCTCAAAAAGTAAAGGAAACAGATGGGGGGTTTGGTTTTAATGCCGAAACCCTTAATTATGAGGACTTAATGAAATCTGGGATTGTTGATCCGACTAAAGTAGTTAGGTCCGCTTTGGAAAACGCAGCTTCAGCAGCCGGTATGTTTTTGACTACGGAAGTTGTTGTTGCTGAAAAACCGGAAGAGAAGAATCCGCCAGCCGGGGGAATGCCTCAAATGCCTCCGATGGGATACTAAGTATTATAGAGATCGACCACTGTCCAACAGTGGTCGATTTTTGTAAATCTTCATAGACAAAGAACTTTAACTATGTTAAAGTTTAACATTAGGTTTACTCTTCACCTTTTCCAGAAGAAAAATAGATGGAATTATTCAGCGTTTTTAAAAAAGATGAAGGGTTTAAATATACATGGAAAAACGAGAGTTAAAAAAATTGTTAACTGAGTATTTGATTGAAACGACCAAAGAAGTAAAAAGAATTGCTGCCCAGGGAAAAGGCAGGCAGATTTTAGGTGAAACTATAAACAGGCCAGAAGACCTGGAAATTGGGATTGACAGGGTAGGAGAAGATGTTTTAGAGAAGCTTCTGAAAAAGCATGAGGTAAAAGCAACTATTTTTTCTGAGCCGGAAGATAGAGATATTAAAAATGGAGGAGAAGTTTACGGTTCAGTTGATCCTTTTGACGGATCAATGCTTTATCTTAGAGGGTTTGAACACAACTGGTATACAGTTCTAAGCTTCTTTGATAAAGAAAAGAATCCTTTGTGCTGCGGAATAGCTGATATTGTTAATGAAAAGTATTACATTACTGAAGAAGATGGAAATTATTTAGTTTCAATGGATTCCGGAAAGAAAAAGAAAGTTCAACCCTCTACAAGAAAAAAATTAACCGAACCCGTTGTTTTGGCTAGTTATTTGATGAGTTCTCAGTACTCTCCAAAGTTTCTTGATATTTTCGGGGACTTAATAAGAAATATGCATCCCAAAGGTCTTTTTTATCCTCACGGCGGTTCTTATATTTATGCTTTTCTTGCTTCCGGATTAATTGATGCCTATGTAATGTTTGATGAGCCTCGTTCAGAAATAGACCCCGGTTTTCCAATTGCCAAAAAAGCGGGTTGCCAAGTTGTCAGCGTAGATTCGGATGGAAATTATCAGAATTATCAATTTATTCCTGGAAGACAGCACGATAAAGTGGATTTATTAATTGCTACTTCAACTCCCCAGCTTCGCGACAGGTTAATAAAACATTATGTGAAAAAATATGAAGAAAAATACTCTTTTAAGTCTTAAACCAATAAAGAAATTTATTGACGGAATAGGAAAGGATGTAATAAAATATTTTGGAAAAGATAAAACATGTATAATTGGCTTAGAGGATGATGGAGTTTTTTACGGTGAGGGGCTTTATTTTTGGCTATCTAAGAAAAACAAAAATATAACTTTTACTACAATGGATGATTATGGAAAAGGATTGGAAGAAAAAAAAGTAAAAGGGAGAAAAGTTTTATTAGTTGATAATGATATTATTACTGGCAAGGCCTACCGAACAGTTATGGATTTTATGAGAGGAAGAAAAGAGAGATTGAAAATAAAAGATATAAAATTTGCTGTTTTGTGTGATAGAATGAAAATGGCTGATTTTTCAATCGAGGATTATCCTGCTCCTATTTCTTGGAGTCTTAAAGCTTTAGATGAAGTTGACCTTGAAATAATCAGGTCTTTATCTCAAGATGGAAGAAAAAGCTTTGTGGAGATTGCTAAAAAGACAGGTTTAACTTCGGTAGGTGTTAAAAATAGAGTTGAGAAATTAATTAAACAGGATGTATTAAAAATCCAAGGGTTGTTAAATATCGAAAAATTTTATTCAGTAAGCGCCACTGTTGGAATTGAGGCGCCTTCTAAAGTTGTTTCTAAACTAATAAAGAAATTTGAAAATTGTCCTTTGGCTTATAACTTAGTTGGATTCCCTTCTGGCCACCACCAGAATTTAATCATAGGTCTCGTTGCCCCTAATTTAAAAAGAATAAACGATCTTATCGCAAAACAATTAAGGTCTGAACCGGGAATAAGAAATATTGAGGCCGATATAGGGGAATTGCCAATAACGCCAAAAGGACATTTGTTATCTAACCTTGCCGATAAATCTAAAAAGTGTCTCTGTGAGAAAAGATGTAATGAATGTGAATATTTTTTGTAACATATAAATTAGATACAGCGAGTTTTTAAACCCCTTTGAAGGGGTTTTGTTTTTGCCCAGTAGAAGAATTTCGAATGGGCTTTGCCCAATTTAATATTATTGTTCGAAATTTCTCTACGGGGTTGAGTCTGTGGAAAACTAATAGTTAACTGTGAAAATCTTTAAGAAATAAACTTAAAAAAACAAACTGATTAGTTTTAGTAAAGCTCTTGACAGACTATCTTGAAAGAGTAAAATAAAATGTCGGAAGGGTATACTTTAAAAAACAAATAAAAAAGCTTAAATTAGTTAATTTAACTAATAACTCTTAACAAATAATTTTGGAAAACTAAAACATGGAAGAGAGAAAAAAGTTTTATTTAACGAAGAAGGGATTAGAAGATATAAAAAAAGAATACAAGGTTCTAAAAAGTCTTAGATTGGCCAAGACAAAAGGAGAAGCTCCTAAGATTTGGGAATCTGAGGATTTAAATCCCGAATACCTTTCCTTTCAGGAGGACCTAAGTTTTCTTGAGACGAGAGCAGCCGAACTTGAAAACATTTTAAAAAACGTAGAATTAATTAAACATCCCTCTAAAGAAAAATCAAAGGTTATAAATTTAGGAGCAACAGTTGTAGTAGAGGTAGAGGGAGATGAAGATGAGTTTACGATTGTAGGTACCCTAGAGGCCAATCCTTCCCTTGGAAAAATTAGTAATGAATCACCGGTTGGAAAAACCCTTTTAGGGCACAAAATGGGAGACGGAGTGATTATTTCCTCTCCTGTAAAAACAATTTACAAAATAAAAAAGATAAGATATTAAAGTACCTGAAAAAAATCTAGCGCCCCTTAATAATAGGGGTGCTTGTTTTTTTCAAGCAATATTTAGTATAATGGAAATATATGAAAGTGAAAGAAATTGTTAAATTTTTTGAGGAATTGGGAAAATTAAAAAAGATACCGCGGAGGGGCTGGGTTTTAATTGGAATAAAAAATCCCGGAACTGTTGTTGATCATAGTTTTCGATTAGCAATTATGGCTTGGATATTAGGAGAGAAAAAAAAACTTAATGTCGGAAGAGTTATTAAGATTGCTCTGATTCATGATCTTTGCGAACTATACGCTGGAGATACGACCCCTTACGATTTGGTGCTTCCTAAAAATAAGAAAGAGTGGCCAAAATTATTTGACAACTGGCCAAGATTTTCACAGTCTAAAAAAGTAAAAATTTTTCAGGAGAAACACAAAAAAGAGCGAGCTTCTTTAATAAAGCTTATTTCAGAGCTTCCTCCTGGTTTGAAAAAAGAAATAAAAAACCTTTGGCTAGATTATGTGAAAGGGTCAACAAAAGAAGGACGGTTTGTAAGGCAAATAAACAGATTGGAAACTCTTTTACAAGCAGTTGAATATGGAAAAGAAACTAAACGTCACCCTTTTAAATCTTGGTGGGTTGGTTCGGAAGAGCAGATAGATGATCCCCTTTTGGTGGAATTTATGTTGGAAATTGGTAAAAAGTTTTATCAAAAATCAAAAAGAAAAAAGCGCCAGAGGACAAGAAAAGGCAACTCTCATAAAAAATGAGAAAAGGAAAAATATATATTGGCACTTCTGGTTGGGTCTATTCTCACTGGGAGAAAATTTTTTATCCCCAAAACTTAAATTCCAAAGACAAATTGAAATATTTTTCCCAGCATTTTAAAACAACTGAGGTAAACTATTCTTTTTATCATTTACCAAAACCGACTACCTATCAAAATTGGTATTCCCAAACCCCTGGGAATTTTTTATTTGCCATAAAGGCCAGCCGCTTTATTACTCATATCAGAAGATTGAAAGAGGTAAAAGAGCCCTGGAAAATATTTATTAAAAATGCCTTAAATCTTAAAGAAAAACTGGGACCAATTCTATTTCAATTTCCTCCAAGATTTCATAGCACAGCAGAGAATATAAAAAGATTAGAAAATTTTCTAAAATTATTAAGAGGCCCGACCTCCGCTACTGCCGGAGGTCGGGCCTCCGGCAAACTTCGTTTTGCTTTTGAGTTTCGCCACCAGAGTTGGTACGAAGAGAAAATCTATGAAATTTTGAAAAAATATAATGCAGCTTGGGTAATAGCTGACTCCCCTCGTTATCCCAAAGCTGAAGAAATAACCGCTGATTTTGTTTATATTAGAATGCACGGCTCTAAAATTCTGTTTTCTTCAAAATACACTAAAAAAGAATTGAAAGATCTGGCTGAGAAAATCAAAAAATGGAGAAAGAAAAACAAAGATGTTTTTGTTTATTTTAACAATGACACTCAATGCTTCGCAGTCGAAAACGCTAAAATCTTAAAAAAGATTTTAGAATAAAATTTTTTACACAGAGTAAATTTAATCGTCTTGCTCCATATCCTCTGGTGAGGTAGAATTAAATATGAAGTTTTCTATAAAAACAAAAGGGCTTAATGATACGATTGATATTACTGACCAGGTTTCCGAATTGGTAGAAAAAATAGGTAATAAAGAAGGGATATGTTTGATATCTTGTCCTGGTTCAACCTGCGGGATTACCACAATTGAATATGAGAAAGGAGTAATTGAGGACCTGAAAAGAGCTTTAGAAATAATAGCGCCGATGAACGAAAACTATGAACATTGCAAGAAATGGGGAGATTGTAATGGTTACGCTCATGTGAGGTCAGCTTTGGTTCAACCATTTTTAGCTGTGCCGGTTGAAGGCGGGAAATTAGCTTTGAGCCAATGGCAGCAAATCACATTTATTGACTTTGACAATAGGCCGAGAGAAAGAGAGGTATTAGTGAAAGTAATTGGTAATTAAAAATTTTAATAATTGAAAATTAAATCATTAAAAATTTATTGAAAATTGAAAAGCAGCCCTCCGGGGAGTCCGCCTGCGGGCGTCCAGGGAAATTGAAAATTGTTTATTTATGCTTAAATCTATCAACAAAGTTGTAAAAGTAATGGTTTTTTCTGATTTGATTTTGAATTCCGGCTGGGGGCTAGTTGGTCCGATTTTAGCTATTTATATTGTCGGGAATATTAGTGGAGGAAATGTTAAAATAGTAGGAATTGCTATGGGAATTTATTGGCTGGGGAAATCATTTCTTCAAATACCAATCGCTCATTATTTAGATAAAAATCACGGAGAAAAAGATGACTATTATGCTCTGATTGGAGGAACTATTTTAGCCAGCTTAACCCCGCTCGGCTTTATTTTTGCCACAGTGCCTTGGCATATATATGTTCTCCAAGGGATCCATGCCTTAGGAATGGCTATGGCTATTCCCTCTTGGTCAGCTATTTTTACTCGTCATATTGAAGAAAAGAGAGAGGCCTTCTGCTGGAGTTTGGATAGTTCTTCTATTGGGCTTGGGGCAGGAGTGGCTGCAATTTTAGGAGGAACAATAGCTGAAACCTTTGGCTTCACCCCTCTTTTTATTAGTGTAAGTATTTTTGGGATAGTAGCTGGTCTTTTGTTTTTATTGATTGGAAAAGATCTTTTACCAAAAGTACCAAAAGCAAGAGTATTCCCTATGCCAAAACCATAAACTTATTATTCGTAGATTCGTATAATACTGTTATGAAAAATCAAGAAATAGCTAAGATATTTCACGGGATTGCTAATTATCTTGAGATGGAAGAGGTTGCTTTTAAACCTTATGCTTATCAAAGAGTAGCTAATACTTTCGGGGCCTTAGAAGAAGATGTTGCAGATATTTATAAAAAAGGGGGATTAAAGGCCCTTGAGAAGATCCCGGGCGTAGGGAAGAACATTGCCCTAAAAATTGAAGAATATCTTAAAACCGGAAGGATTGAATATTACGAAAAGTTAAAAAAGAAAACTCCAGTTAATTTAGAGGAAATGATGGCTGTACAGGGAATGGGGCCAAGGAAAATCAAAATTCTTTATCGCAAATTAAAGATCAAGAATTTAAAAGATTTAGAAAAAGCAGCCAAAGCCCATAAGATTGCTCCTTTATTTGGTTTTGGGGGAAAGACAGAAAAAAATATCTTAGAAGGAATTGCTTTTTTAAAAAGGAGCAAGGGAAGATTTCTCTTGGGAGATATAATGCCGGTTGTTGAAGAGATTTTAGAAGAATTGGATAGTTTAAAAGAAGTTAAAGAGATAAGTGTGGCAGGCTCGGTCAGGCGAATGAAAGAAACAATCGGCGATGTTGATATTTTGGTAACAGTAAAAGAAACAGGGAGGTCCGCCTTCACCAAGGCTTCGGCGGATGCTATCGCAGATTTTTTTGTTTCTCGGGAAGGTGTTGCTAAAGTTTGGAGCAAGGGGCCGACAAGATCTTCTGTTCGGATGAAAAACGGTTTTGACATGGATTTAAGAGTGGTTCCGGCAAGAAGCTATGGTTCAGCTCTCCAATATTTTACAGGCTCCAAAGAGCATAATATTGCTACTCGCAGGATTGCTATAGATAAAGGTTTAAAGTTAAACGAGTATGGAGTTTTCCGCGGCTCTAAAATGATTGCTGGCAGGACTGAAAAAGAAGTTTACAAAGCAATTGGCCTTTCCTTAATTCCTCCGGAAATGAGAGAAAATGAAGGGGAAATTGAAGCAGTCCTTCGACAAACTCAGGGCAAGCCCAACGGACTGCCCAAAGTTATAGGTTACAACGATATTCTGGGAGATTTACATTGTCATTCAGATTGGGATGGCGGAGCAAACCCAATCAAAGAAATGGTGAAAGCAGCTCAAGAGATAGGATACCAATATATTGGTATTTCAGATCATACCAAGTTTTTGAGAATTGAACATGGATTAAATGAGCGTCAATTAGCCCAGCAAAGAAAAGAAATTGATAAATTAAATTCCCATCTTCGCCAAGACTCCGACGGGCAAGCAAAATTTAGGATTTTACAAGGATGTGAGGCAAATATTTTAAATGATGGTTCAATTGATATTAAAGACGAAGCCCTTAAAAAATTAGATTATGTTATTGCGGGAATTCACTCAAGTATGAAAATGGAAAAAGACCGGATGACAGAAAGAATCATAAAGGCAATGAGAAATCCAAATGTTGATATTATTTCTCATCCCACCGGAAGAATAATTAAACGCCGCGATGAATATCAGATTGATTTTGAGAAAATTCTAAAAGCAGCTAAAAATTTAGGAGTAATTTTAGAAATTAACTCTCATCCTGAAAGGTTGGATTTAAAAGATGTTTACATCAGGAGGGCTAAAGAAGAAGGAGTAAAAATGATAATTAATACTGATTCTCACCACAAAGACCAGTTAAGATTAATTAAGTTTGGAATATCCCAAGCCCGCCGCGGCTGGGCAGAAAAAAAAGATATTATCAATACCCAGCCATTAAATAAATTATTAAAATTTTTTAGATAAATGCCGAAAGAAACATCAGCTGGAGCTGTAATTTTTAGAAAAGAAAATAATCAAATATATTATCTGCTTTTGCATTATGAGTCAGGCCATTGGGATTTTCCTAAAGGGCATATTGAAGAAGGCGAAGAGGAGGAAGAAACAGTAAAAAGAGAGGTGGCAGAGGAGACGGGGATTGAAGATGTTGAGATAATTAAGGGTTTTAAAGAATGGATAAAATATACCTTCCGTCAAACTTATGGTTTAGAGAAAGATGAAAAGAAAAAAGCGCCCTGGGTTTTTAAAATAGTCACTTTTTATTTAGCAGAAACTAAAATCAAAGAAGTGAAAATTTCTTTTGAGCATCTTGGATATAAATGGCTGTCTTATGAACAAGCCCTTGAGCAAGTAACATTTAAAAAAGCCAAAGAAATTTTAAAAAAAGCTAATGAATTCCTTATTTCAGAAAATAAGTTTACTAAAAAAGGAAGGTGTGGCAATTAAGAAAGATAAAGTTGTTCTTTAAAAATTAACAAGGAAAGAAAAAAAAGAAGAATTGAAATGGCTGGATTGTTTGCTTTAAGCATTAACCCGGAAGTTTATAAGGGCGATTTTAGAGAAGATCTGTTTTGGGGAACTACCTATGAGAGACATTAACTTCTTTCCCATTGTCCGTGGGGGAAAACAATTAAGAAGGGAGAAACCTTAGCTCAACAATGTCCCAGGATAGAAGATAGAATCAGGAGAATGGGAATTGATGGTTTAGCTTATAACACCATTGATGATTTAGTTTGGGCGATTGGACTTCCTCGAAAGAAGCTCTGCGTAGATTGCAGCTTACCAGCAGAATAATTTTCAAAACTAAAAGCCGGTCTTAAGGGAACGGCTTTTTTAATAGGGTGGCAGAATTTTGGCGATCGTCAGATTTTTGTCACTTTTCTTTAATTTCCTCTACAATCTTTTCAAAAATATTAGGATTGTTCCTAACCAGGTCGGCTAAGATTTTTCTATCAATTTCAATCTTTTTTTCTTTTAATTTATGGATAAAACGGCTGTAAGATAGGCCCTGTTTTCGGCAAGCAGCATTGATTTTTATTTGCCAGAGTTTTCTGAATTCTCTTTTTTTAGTTCTTCTATCTCGATAAGCGTATTTCCCGGCATGCATTAAAGCTTCTTTGGCTGCCTTATATTTTGATTTTCTGCCCCAACGAAAACCTTTTGTATGCTTTAATACTTTCTTTCTTCTTTTATGAGCAGTTTTTCCTCTTTTAACTCTTACCATATAACTTCTTTATTTTTTTAATTTCAGTTTTAGAAACCTTAACCCATTTTCGGCTTTCTCTGATTTTTTTCCCCGATTTTTTTGCTAAATAGTGATCTTGACCGGTCGGTCTCCTGAGAATCTTACCGGTTTTGGTTATCTTAAAACGTTTTTTTACGGACTTTCTCGTTTTCATGTTGTTTTTTTTGAAATAATCATTGTTAATCCTCTTGCCTGTCTTTTTAACTCCCTTTCAACTTTTATCGGAGTTGATTCTTCTAAAGTTTTAAGGAATTTTTTTATTTTCTCTCTAGCAAAATCTTGATGCGCTTTTTCTCTTCCCCGCAAGCGCATTTCTATCCTAATTTTATATCCTTTTTTAAAAAATTTTTCTGCTTGATGAACTCTTGTTTCTAAATCATGTTCAGAAATCCCAAAACTTAATCTTATCCCTTTGAGTTCGGTCACGCGATGATGTTTAGCTGCTTTTTCTTTCTTTTGCTGTTGATAAAGATATTTCCCGTAATCCATTAATTTGCAAACAGGAGGATCAAGCTTTTCAGTAACCTGGATTAAATCGAAACCGCGCTCTTTAGCTATTTGGAGCGCTTTTTCTAATTCCAAAACTCCCAGTTGCTTTCCGGTTTCATCAATTAATCTTACCTCTCTAGCCCTTATTCGATTGTTGACTAATGGTCTTCTTTGCAGATTTTTTAAAAAATTAATGTGGAGGTGGCGAGGATGAACTCGCATCCAAAAGTTTTACCAAAATAGTTCTACAAACTTAGTCTGTTTTAATTTTCGGATATCAAGCAAGAAACAGACAAAATCTTAATATCTTATTCTCATTTTGCTTTAATAGCCCTTTTGAGAAATAGAACTATCTATCTCGCTGTTATGACACCAAAAATTATTTAGCGAGAATCAATAATTTTGATGGCGTTAAGCGTATGCTAACGCGGGTTTGTTAAATAAGTTAGCACTTATTTTGTTTCTGAAAGTTTTACCAGTTTTCAGAATGCTGGATCTGCTCTATTTTGACAAGAACTTCTGTCGAAACTTTTCACCCCCTTCTTTTATTTAAATGTCTTTTTTGAGGGCTCGGCGAATTTCTCTCTCTGCCTCTCTTTTTTTAATTGTCTCTCTTTTATCAGCTTTTTTCTTTCCTTTGCCAATTCCAAATTCAAGCTTTATTTTAGCACCTTTAGTATAAACTTTCAAGGGTATTAAAGTCAACCCCTTTTCTTTTGTTTTTCCGATTAAACGCTTAATCTCAGATTTATTCAAAAGGAGCTTTCTTTGCCTTTCGGGCGCGTAATCTGGAGGAGCGTTTTTCGGCTGGTAAGGAGGAATATTAGCGCCAATTAAATAGGGTTCTTCGCCTTTTAAAACCACATAAGAACCTTTCAAACTAATTCTTCCCGATCTTATTGATTTTACTTCTTGTCCAATCAAAACCATCCCTGCCTCAAACTTTTCCAGGATTTTATATGTGAAATACGCTTTTTTATTTTCGGAATATATTGTCATTTATACCTTGCCGGAAACAAGGTTCTGCTCCGCTGAAAGCGGAACAGGTTCTCATTTTCAGATAAAACCTTCATTGTTTCATTCTAACAAAAAATATAGTAAACTAAAAATATGATTAGAGATAAAATTTTACAATATTTAAAATGGGCTATAGTTGATTTACATAACTCAGGGGAGCTAAAAATAGAAAAAGGTTTAATAAATTTTAAAATAGGGTCAGATTTTGTAGAGTTTCCAAGAATAAAAGAGCACGGTGATTACGCAACAAATATTGCATTTCGTTTAGGGGCTAGACCGTTTAAAAAACCTATAGAAATAGCCAAAGTCTTAAAAAAGAAATTATGGGAGCATAAGGGTATCCGAGATTTATTCGAAGATATTAAAATTATTGAACCCGGGTTTATTAATTTTTTTGTTTCCGAAGGATATCTCCAAAATCAAGTAAACAAGATTTTGAAAGAAAAAGACAAATTCGGCAATTTGAAATTTGGAAAAAAAGAAAAAGTTAATGTTGAGTTTATTTCAGCTAATCCAACAGGCCCTTTAACTTTGGGAAATGGCAGGGGAGGATTTTGCGGAGATGTTTTAGCGAATGTTTTAGAAAAAGCAGGTTTTAAAGTAACTCGCGAATATTATATTAATGATGTTGGAAAGCAAATTAGAAAATTAGGGCATTCGGTTATCGGAGATTCGGAGGCAGTTTATAAGGGAAAATATATTAATACTTTGCGGGAAAGAGTAAAAGGTGATGCTCCCGATAAAGTAGGAGAAAAAGCAGCGAAGATTATTTTGAAAGAAATGATAAAGCCCTCGATTAAAAAAATAGAAATAGGTTTTGATGTTTGGTTTTCAGAGAAAAGTTTGTATAAACGGAAAGAAGTTGATAAGATTTTAAACTGGCTGAAAAACAAGAGATTAACTTATGAGAAAAATGGTGCTCTTTGGTTTAAATCTACTAAATTCGGAGATGATAAAGATAGGGTATTAGTAAAAGCAGACGGCGAGAAAACCTATTTTGCTTCAGACATAGCTTATTTGAAAAATAAATTTAAGAGGGGATTTAAAAACTTAATTTTCTTTTGGGGAGCTGACCATTATGGATATGTAAAAAGGATGGAAGCTGTAGTCGAAGCTCTTGGCTACAAAAAAGAACAGGCAGATTTCATTATTATGCAGTTAATCCGGCTTTTTGAAAAAGGAAAGCATGTTAGGATGTCAAAGAGAGCCGGCACTTATGTTACTTTGGAAGAATTAATTGACCAAGTTAGTTTAAGCGCAGCCAGATTTTTCTTTTTAACAAGGAGTTCTGGCAGCCATTTGAATTTTGATTTGGATTTGGCTAAAGAGCAGTCAGAAAAAAACCCAGTTTATTATGTGCAATACGCTCATGCCAGAATATGCGGTATTTTGAAGAAGGCGAAAACCAAAACCAACAGTAATTCTGGGACAGTAAAATTACTTGATCATCCCAGTGAGTTAAATTTAGTAAAACAACTGGCTATATTTCCAGAGATTATTGAAGATACAGCTAAAGATTATCAAACTCAGCGACTGCCTCAATATTCTATTGATTTAGCCACGGTCTTGCACCAGTTTTATCGGGACTGCAAAGTTTTATCAGACGACAAGGAATTAACTAAAGCTCGATTGTCTCTAATTTCAGTAACTAAAATCTTACTAAAAAAAACCGCAAAAAAGCTTAAAAAAAAGAATATTGACTTAATATATTCTTCAGATTTTTTTAGGGTTCGCCAAACAGCAGAAATTGTTGTTAAAGAACTTGGCTTGAAAATCAAATTTGATAAACGATTAAGAGATATAAATTTTGGTATTTTTCGGGGAGGATCAATGCAAAAATATAGAGATTTTTTTTCTTCCAGAAAACAAAAATTTTCAAAAAGACCGCCAAAAGGCGAAAGCTGGAGAGATGTTAAGAAAAGAATGAGAAGTGTAATAAAAAACCTTGAGAAGAAACACAAAGGGAAAAACATTTTAATTATTAGCCATGCTGATCCTCTGTGGCTTTTTGGCGGGATTTTAAAAGGATCAACCGAAGAGGAGCTTTTAGAAAAAAAATACAACAAAGAAGAAATTTTTTGGCCGGATGTAGGTCAGTTTATCGAAATTAAGTAATATGAGTTTTGATTTACCAAAAAATGAGGAAAAGATATTAAAGTTTTGGAAAGAGAAGAAGATTTTCAAAAAATCCTTAGAAAAAACAAAAAAGGGTAAACGTTTTGTTTTCTATGAAGGTCCTCCTTTTGCTAATGGTCTGCCCGGCATTCATCATCTTTTGGCTAGGGCTTTCAAAGATATAATTCTGCGCTATAAAACAATGCAGGGATTTTATGTTGAAAGAAGGGCTGGTTGGGATACCCATGGCTTGCCGACTGAAATGGAGGCAGAAAAAAAGCTAAAAATCAAAAGTAAAAAAGAAATAGAAAAACTCGGAATTGAAAAATTTATTGATGAATGCAGAAGAAATGTTTTTACTTATAAAAAAGAATGGGAAGAATTTACCGAGAGAATTGGTTTTTGGCTTGATTTTGAGACAGCTTACATTACCTGCGATAACAATTATATTGAATCTTTGTGGTGGATTTTAAAACAGATTTGGGATAAAGGTCTTCTGTATCAGGATTATAAGGTTGTTCCTTATTGTCCGAGATGCGGCACTTCTCTTTCTTCTCATGAAGTAGCCCAGGGATATAAGACAATTAAAGAAGATTCAATTTATGTAAAATTCCCCGTTAAAGGACAGAAAAATACTTATTTCTTGGTGTGGACAACAACTCCGTGGACATTGCCGGCAAATGTAGCAGTGGCAGTCGGAAAAAACATTGATTATGTCATGGTAAAAGCCAAAAAAGTGGCAGGAAAAATTTTAAAAGAACCGGGCGAAAAAACTGCCGAGAACATTCTTTCCGATGATTCTTATATTTTTTCAAAAGAATATTTAGAAAGAAAGTACTCAAACTTTAAAGCTTTATGGAAGATTATCGAAAAATTTAAAGGCGAAGATTTGCTTGATTGGGAATATACGTCTATATTTGATTTTAATAAACCAGATAACCATGCTTATCCGGTAATTTCCGGAGATTTTGTAACAACTGAAGAAGGGACGGGTATTGTTCATATAGCTCCGGCTTTTGGCGAAGATGATATGAGAGTAGGAAAAGAAAATAATCTGCCAGTTTTAATGACCGTTGATGAAGAAGGGAAATTTAAAAAGGAAATAAAAGATTGGGCCGGAATGCTTGTTACAGACGAGAAAACAAATATTTTAATCAAGAAAGATTTGAAAGATAGAAATTTGCTTTATGACGAACAAATATATGAACATGATTATCCTTTCTGTTGGCGTTGTAAAGAAAAATTGATTTACTACGCCAAAAACTCTTGGTTTATTAAAATGAGCGCTGTCAAAAAAGAATTGATGAAAAATAGCGAAGAAATAAATTGGGCGCCAAAGCATATTAAAAAAGGGAGATTTGGAGAATGGTTGAAAGGGGTTAAGGACTGGAATTTGTCCAGAGAAAGATATTGGGGCACACCATTGCCGATTTGGCGTTGCCAAATCGGTGAAACTCAAAAAGGAACAAGTTCCTCGCAAGCGAGAGCAAAACTCAAAACTCAAAATTATTGTAATAACATTAAAATTATTGGTTCGGTTGATGAATTGGAAAAATTAAGCGGGAAAAAAATAAAAGATTTGCATAGACCGTTTATAGATAGAATCACTTTCAAATGTGAAAAGTGCGAAGGAACAATGAAACGAGTCCCGGAAGTAGTTGATTGCTGGTTTGATTCTGGAAGCATGTCTTTTGCTCAATGGCATTATCCTTTTGAGAATAAAGATAAAATTGATAAAGGCGGGAGTTTTCCAGCTGATTTTATTGCAGAAGGAATAGATCAGACCCGAGGTTGGTTTTATACTTTATTAGCTATTTCTACATTGTTAGGAAAAGGCATTTCCTATAAAAATGTTATTTGTTTAGGCCTTGTCTTAGATGAAAAGGGGCAAAAAATGTCTAAATCTCGTGGTAATATAATTGAGCCCCAGGAAATAATTAATAAATTTGGAGCTGATTGCGCTAGATTTTATTTTTACACTGTTAATCAGGCAGGCGAGGTAAAAAGATTTGATTTTAAAGACGCCCAAAGTTTATACAGAAAATTTTTTGATACTTTATGGCAAAGCTATACTTTTTTTGAAACATATGTTTCAAAAAAAGAATTTCCAATTTCCCTGGACGCCCGCAGGCGGACTCCCCGGAGGGCTGCTTTTCAATTTCCAAACTCTAAAAATATTTTAGATAAATGGATTATTTCTCGTTTGGAAAATTTAAACTCTCAGGTATCAAAAAATTTAGATAGCTACGATGTAGTTTTGGCCGCCAGGGCGCTTTTAGATTTTGTTGATGATTTGTCTAATTGGTATATCCGGCGTTCCCGACGGAGATTTCAAAAACCAAAAACAAAAGAAATAAAAGAAGAGGCCTCTCAAACCTTATATTATGTGCTTTTGAAACTAACTAAACTGATAGCTCCTTTTACTCCGTTTATTGCTGAGGAGCTGTATCAAAAATTAAATGGCGCAGAAAAATCAGTTCATTTGGATGATTATCCGACGCCAGATGAGAAATTAATTAACGCAGAATTAGAGGAAAAAATGGAAAAGATTCGGGGGATTATCACTGAAGCTTTAGCCCAAAGAGCAGAAGCAGGGATAAAAGTAAGGCAGCCATTAGCTGAATTAAGAATAAACGATAAAGAACTAAAAAATGAGAAGGAACTTTTGGATTTAATAAAAGAAGAAGTGAATGTGAAAAAAGTGGTTTTTGATGACAAGATTAAAAAAGAAATGGAATTAGATACTAAAATTACAGAGGAACTTAAAAAAGAGGGAATAGTTAGAGATTTTATCCGAAATGTGCAAAAAATGAAAAAAACAGCAGGTTTTCTACCGGAAGATAGGGTTTTAATTTATTATTTTGCGGAGGGAAAAGTCAAAGATATTATAGAAAACAAAAAAGATTTTATTTTGAAGGAAACCGCATCCCAAAATATTGAATTAAAGAAAGAAGCAGCTCGCGAACCTTTTTATTTAGAAATAAAGGTCGGTGACGAAAAAGCTTATCTAAAAGTTTCTAAAGGTTTTCATCAAAACAAATAAAACATGGGCATTTACGATAAAAGAAGATCAATTTCAAGAAGGGAGTTAAAATCAACTTTCAAGAAAGATAGGGGAACAATACCGGGAACTGGCGGTAGAAAATATCACCACAGGGAACGAGCCGGAATGACAAAAGACATTTTCGGGGTTAAATACGGAAGCGAAATTTCCAAGAACGAATACAGGAGAGCAGTCCGGGATTTAAAATCTGCCAGAAGAGAAGCAAAAACTCCTACTGAGAAAATAAGAATAAGCAGGAAGATCGATTACTTAAAAGGGTTAGGAGGGAAAAATATTTAATGGCTGTTCATTATCGAACCCAAGGTTTTGTGTTAAAAAAAACTGATTTGCGAGAAGCTGATCAGGTTTTTGATATTTATACAAAAGATTTTGGCAAACTTGAAGTTTTAGGAAAAGCAATCAGGAAAATTAAGTCAAAATTAAGATCAGGAGCAGATCTTTTTTATTTATCAGAAGTTGAATTTATCCAAGGGAAAACTTATAAAACTTTAACTGATGCAATAACGATTGAAAAATTTAAGAACGTAAGAAGCGATTTGGAAAAATTAAAAGTCGCTTATCAAATCGCCGAAGTCGCCGACAACTTGATTAAGGGGCAGGAACAAGACCAAGAGGTCTGGGATCTATTAAACGAAGTTTTCGAAAAGTTAAATAACCGTTCATTGTCCATTGTCCATTGTCCATTGATATATCATTATTTCCTCTGGAACCTGCTTTCAATTTTAGGATACCAAATTAATTTGCAAGATTGTGTTATTTGCCGTAAGAATTTAATTCCTTTAAAACTTTATTTTAGTTCAGAAGAAGGCGGTATTATATGCGCAGCGTGTTTTGATAAAGCAAATGAGAGAATAGACATATCTTCAGAAGTTATTAAAATTTTAAGATTATTGCTTAAAAAAGATTGGAATATTTTACAGAGATTAAAAATCCAGGATTCTCATAAAAAAGAATTAGAAATAATTTCAGAAAATTACCTCTCTTTTATTAAAAGCTAAATTATATTATAATTTTAATAAGATATGCGGATGAAAAGATTTATCATTATTATTATACTTGTCGGATTGGCCCTTGGAGCGGCTGGTTTTTGGTATTGGCAGAAAAACCCTTATTCAAAAGAAATTTTAAAAATAGAAATTATAGGACCCGCAGAAGCGGTAATTTCTGAAGAGGTTGAATACACGGTCAAATTAAAAAACAACGGCAATGTTAGATTAGAGGAAACACGCCTTATTTTTGAATTTCCAGAACATACTTTATTTGAAGAAGGTCTTTCCAGAAGACAAGAAATAGGATCTGAAGAGTTAGGAGATATTTATCCCGGCGATGAAAAAACTTTTAAATTCAGGGGCAGATTTTTTGGAAAAGAGGGAGAGGCAAAAACAGTCAAGGCATTAGCAAGTTTTCGGCCAAAAGATTTAAAGGCGCGCTACGATCGAGAAAGCACCTTTACGACTGTAATTAAAGAAATTCCTTTAACCTTTGATTTTGATATTCCTTCAAAAGTAGAAGTGGAAAGAGATTTCAGATTTTCTTTAAATTATTATTCTAGTTTAAATTATCCGCTTTCCAACTTGGGGATAAGAATTGAATACCCTTCAGATTTTGAATTTTTAGAAAGCGATCCTCAAGGATTAGGAAAAACTGAATGGGAGATTTCTCTTTTAAACCCGGCCGAAGGGGGAAGGGTTGAAATCAAGGGGAAATTATCCGGGGAAACCGGTCAGCAGAAGACTTTTCGGGCTGCTTTGGGTATTTGGTTAGAAGATGAATTTATTTTATTAAAAGAAATATCTAAAAGCGTAGAAATAGATAGACCAGGCCTTTTTGTATCTCAGCGAATAAATGACCAAAGTCAATACATTGCCAGTTCCGGAGATTTGCTTCACTATGAAATTTTCTTTAGGAACATTGGGAAAGAACCCTTTTTGGATTTGTCTTTGGTAACGACGCTTGAAGGCACGGGTTTTGATTTCGAAACTGTAAAAAGTGATTTAGGCCAATTTAATAAAGGAGATAGTTTTATAGTTTGGGATAGCAGAGACGTCTCTAATCTTAAGTTTTTAGACCAGGGAGAAGAGGGAAGAGTTGAGTTTTGGGTAAATTTGAAAGACGAGTGGGAAATTGGCAGCCCCGAAGAGAAAAATGCCATTTTAAAAAACACAGTTTTAATTCCTAAAGTAGGAGAAAAGGAATTTGAGACGAAAGTAAACTCAAAATTGGTTATTTCTCAAAAAGGATATTATCAAGATGAAGTTTTTGGTAATTCAGGGCCTATCCCTCCAAAAGTTGGCGAGGAGACAACATACACTATAATCTGGCAGGTAAAGAATTATTTTAACGATGTCAAAAATGTAAAAGTAAAAGCAGTATTGCCTTCAAATGTTAGATTAACTGGAAAGATTTTTCCTGAAGAAGAATCTTCAAAATTTGCTTTTGATAACCATAGCAGGGAAATTATTTGGATGGTCAAAGATAGTGAAACAATGGAAGCGGGAACCGGGGTTTTAAATTCAGCCCCGAATATTGCTTTCCAGGTTGTTTTAACCCCGACTTCAGGACAAATAGGCCAAGCCCCGCAAATTATTGGCAAGGCAACGATTACTGGTGAAGATCAATGGACAGAGAAAGTTGTTGAAGAGAAAGATTCTGCAATAAATACCACCTTGCCGGATGATTCAACCGTTTCCGGAAGTCAGGGAATTGTTGAGTAAGGCAAAATTTTAAATTTTAAAACAGCCCCGCGTTTGACGCGGGGCTGTTTTTGGTTGGCGGGTTGTTTTAAAAATATTGACAAGAATATTAACATATGCTAAAAGTCAATATCAAGTTAAGAAAAGGTTTCTTAACAGAAGTAACTTAACAATTGAATAGGAATGAAAGGAGAAGATATGAAGCTAAGTTTTCTGATTTTGGGCCCAATAAGGCCTCCCCCTTGATGAATGTATTTTAATCGGATTTTAGGATTAGAGAAAAAAGTAATGCCAAAAAGAAAGGAAGAGTAAGCTATGAAAAAGTTAAAAGATTGTTTGTGTATTGTTTTGTTGGCCCTAATGTTTTTGGGCACTGCTGCATTTTCCGAGGAACTTCCGCGGCTTCCATCGGGACCTCCCGGCCCGGGTCATTTCGGAGCGAACTATACGCATCTTAAGTATTCGGCTGAGTGGGACAAGCCCTGGCGCGTGGGAGACCATCCTGATGTCGTTGTCAGATTTGATGATGGTGGTCACAGGTTTGTATTCTGGCGCGGGACGAGCTACATTCCCTGCTGGGTCACGGATACCGGAGTGTGGTATACCAATGAGTTTGTCGAGCGTCGCGGTCATCACAGCCCGAATACCGAAGGCTGTGTTGAACCCATGAGCGACAAGCAGTGTCGCCTTTCGCACGTCCGAGTCATCGAAAGCAATGATGCCCGCGTGGTCATTCACTGGAGGTATGCCCCGATTGACGTCCGTTATCAGCATCCGTTTATCGACCCGAAGACGGGATGGAGTGACTGGGTGGATGAATACTATACTATTTATCCCGATGCGGTAGGCGTTCGCAAGATAACCGTTCAGACGACTCGTCCGGATTTGTGGACGGAGTTTCAAGAGGCCATCGTCATTAATCAGCCGGGCACACTGCCGGATGATAATATTGAATATGGCGCGGTGTCGCTTGCCAACATGAAAGGCGAGAGCAAGACATACGTTTGGACGGAGGATGGCGGGCCTGATTTTGATGAAGGGCCTGCTCTTGCGAATATCCTGAAGGTTAACCTCAAGGGCGAGCTGCAGCCTTTTGCCCTAGTGGCGCCTCCTGAGAAAGGCCAATTGATCACACCCTATGAGGGTCACGGCATCCGTTCGCACTTTAACTGGTGGGACCACTGGCCGGTGGCTCAGGCAGCATCGGATGGGCACGGTGCTACATCAGCAGCGAAGCCCAGCCATTCATCACTTTGCCATATAGGTCTGCCAGACATGGCAACTGCGGAGTGGAAGCCCTATGCCCAGGGAAAAACGTGGGTCACCAAGATTATGCTTAATGGCATGACCGACAAGGATGTGGCTGATTTAGTTCCTCTTGCCAAGTCGTGGTTAAATCCTGCAAGACTTAAACTTAGAAGCGATGATTTTAACAACCTCGGTTATGACCCGACACAGATGGCGTATGTTCTTCAATGCAAGAAGCCTGGTACGTCTTTAAAGTTTAAGTTGTTTGCCCGCAAGAACTCGCCTGTTATAAACCCAGCGTTTGTGGTAAAGAACTGGGGCGATAATGGTGTTCAGCTTGAAATCGGTGGCGAAAATGCAAGTGAAGGCGCGGATTTCCGCTGGGGTCTTAGGCATACTTTGGAAAGTACAGATTTGATAATATGGATTAAGACCGAAGTTATCATTGAGTTCGGATCTGTCGATATAGTCAAATTTTGTCTATCGGCGACTGAGTAGGTGTAGCTGGGCTGGCGGCTTCTATAAGACGTTACGAGCCACGCTGGTGCTGGCAAGTTTCCGATTTTCCCGAAGAGTATTTTTAAAAATAGTTTTAAGGGGCTGGTTTACCAGCCCTCTTTTTTTGTCTGTCGTTGACAGTCTTCTTAACAGATGATATAAGTCAATATCAGGTTAAGAAGAGGTTTCTTAACAAGAAGTAACTTAACAATTGAATAAGGAATGTTAACAGAATTATTGGAAAGGAGTTTGTTGTGGAAGCATTATCAATTATTTTTTTCGTTCTGGCATTGGCCTATCTTATTTTGAGCATAGAATGTTTTCTCTCAAAAAAGGTGAACATTTCAAATCTCGGTATAGCGGCTTTAATTTATGCTCCTCCCTGGGTAGGGCTTTTCATCGGAATTGGCAAGTATTTTTGGAACAGATCTAATCTCCAGGCATTTAATTTTTCTTTGGATTTAATTTCTGGCTGGATTTGGTGGATTCCATTGGTAATCGGATCAATAATAGGCATTTTTTTGATTGTTATCCTAAATCGCCTTATTTTTACAGATACGTTTAAAGATTTTCATTTCTTCACCTTAAAGAAAAAAATTAAAGGTCTTCTTTGCAGCTTATGTATTGTTATAGTTCCCTTAATCTTGGACGCTATAATGGCTTATAAGATTTTGGGCGGCCGGGCAGGTTTTTTCAAATTTGGTGTTCTAATCGGGAGCGGTTATATTATTCTGGTTTTCTTTTTTTTCATAACGCTTATTTTTGAAAAGATTTGGGAAGACAACGATGAGGATTATTAGTTATGCGATTAAAGGGCTGGACTTTGTCCAGCCCTCTTTTAATATATCAAGAACAATGTGACGAGAACGATTCTCGTCACATTGGAGATTGAATTTATATTTTTAACGAGGTAAAATAAAAGTGTAAATTACTAATATGGAAAACTTAATGCAAAAAATTGTTTCATTCTGTAAAAGGCGGGGGTTTGTTTTTCCTTCTTCTGAAATTTACGGAGGATTTGGCTCCTGTTATGATTTCGGGCCTTTGGGCGTTGAGATGAAAAGAAATATTAAAAAGGCCTGGTGGGACGAAATGATAAAAAAACACGATGATATCGTTGGATTAGACGCGGCGATTTTAATGAACCCTAAAGTTTGGAAAGCATCGGGTCATTTAGACGCTGGTTTTGCCGATGAGTTAGTAGAATGTAAAAAATGCCATAAACGATTTCGTTTAGATGAAATAGGAAAAAGCTTACCCTCATACTCTGCTAAACGGGGTAGTGATGGGTGTCCGGATTGTGGCGGCAAGTTGACTAGTCCTAAAAAGTTTAATTTAATGATGAAAACCTTTGTGGGGCCAGTAGAAGATGAAGCAGCTGAAACTTATTTGAGAGCTGAAACCTGTCAGGGGATTTATGTTAATTTCAAAAATGTTTTGCAATCAATGAGACAGAAATTACCTTTTGGAATAGCCCAGATTGGCAAGGCATTTAGAAATGAAATTAATCCAAAAGATTTTATTTACAGAACCCGGGAGTTTGAGCAAATGGAAATGCAGTGGTTTTGTAAGCCAAAAGAAGCTCCTAATTTTTTCAATTACTGGAAAAAGGAAAGAATGAGTTGGTATTTAAGTTTAGGAATTAAAAAAGCAAATTTAAGAGCTGTAGAAGTTCCAAAACAGGAGCTTCCTCATTATGCTAAAAGAGCAGTTGATATTCAGTATAAGTTTCCTTTTGGCTGGCAGGAAATTGAGGGAATTCATAATCGTGGGGATTGGGATTTATCAAACCATTCAAAGCATAGCAATGAAGATTTTAAATACGATCCTTCGGCAGACTCAGGGCAAGCTCCTTCGACAGGCTCAGGGCAAGCTTACTTTCCATATATTATTGAAACCTCGGTTGGAGTAGATAGAAGCTTATTTGCCTTTCTGTGTGATGCCTACCAAGAAATAAAAGGCGGGCGGACAAAAACCACCAAAGCTGCAAAAGAAGTTGAGGTTTTGCTTAAACTTGATAAATCTTTAGCTCCAATTAAAGTGGCGGTTCTGCCTTTAGTAAAAAACAAACCAAAACTGGTCAAAAAAGCAAAAGAAGTTTATCAAATGCTAAAACCTTGTTTTATGACCCAATACGACGAAGTCGGTTCAATTGGTCGGAGATATCGTCGTCAGGATGAAGTCGGAACTGTTTTTGCTATCACCGTGGATTTTGAAACCCTAGAGAAAAATAATGTGACTGTCAGAGATCGCGATACAATGAAACAAGAGAGAATAAAAATTAAAGAGCTAATCCCTTATTTAAAAGAAAAATTAAATGGATAATACGCGAGTTGCGGCTATTGTTTCAGCTTTAAACGAAGAAGCAAATGTCGGTAATGTTTTAAAAGTACTTTTAGAATCAAAAGATCTTGATGAGGTGATTTTAGTAGATGATGGCTCAACAGATAGGACGGCTGAGATAGGAAGAAATTTAGAAGCTAAAGTACTAAGTTTGCCCAAGAAGGGCGGAAGCGGAAAGGGCAATGCAATGAAGCAAGGAGTTAAAAGTACCGACGCTGAAGTAATAGTTTTTATTGATGCTGATTTGATTGGTTTAACGACAGAGCACATTTCTTTATTAGTGCGGCCCATTTTAGAAAATAGAGCCGCGATGTGCGCAGGGGTAAGGGGACGTTACAAAGGACTGCCTAAATTTTTTATTAAAATTGATTCTCTTTTAGCTATCGGGGGAGAAAGGGCAATGAAACGTTCTATTTTTGAGAGCATACCCGAAAGATTTATTCAGGGGTTTGCCGTTGAAACCGCTTTGAATTATTACTGCCGGAGGAAAAAATTGAAGGTTCTTTACCCCGAATTGAAAAATTTAGCTGTAGTAATAAAAGAAAAAAAGTGGGGTTTTTGGAAAGGATTTAGAAACCGCTTAAAAATGATTTGGCAGCTGATTAGAATCAGGTTTTTAATATATACAAATAAAAAAGAGTTTGAATAGAACTTTTGTGAAGGGTCTATAATATGTTCAAAAAAATAACTCTTAAAAATGGATTAAGAATTATTACTGTTCCTCAAAAAAGCACCCGGGCAGTAACTGTTTTAGTGCTGGCCGCAACCGGCTCCAAATATGAAGAAAAGAAAATAAACGGCATCTCCCATCTTTTAGAGCACTTAATGTTTAAAGGAACAAAAAAAAGACCTGACAAAATTTCTATTGCCGAACCACTGGATAGAACGGGCGGAATTTATAATGCTTTTACCGGAGAAGAGTGCACGGGCTATTTCGCCAAGGTGGATTCAAGGCACTTTAATTTGGCCTTAGATATAATCTCTGATATTTATTTGAATTCAAAATTAGACCCTAAGGAGATTCAAAGAGAAAAAGGGGTAATTATTGAGGAGATTAATATGTATTATGACCAGCCCTCTTCTTATGTCCAGACCCTGTGGAATAAGGTATTGTATGGCGACCAACCAGCGGGAAGGGATATTGCCGGAACTAAGGAGGGCGTGCTAAAAATTTCCAGACAGCAGCTGCTTAATTATATGAAAACTCAATATACTGCTTCAAATACTGTTGTATGCATAGCGGGTAATATCTCTGGTAATCCTCAGATTTTAAAAAAGGTAAAAAAATATTTCTCTCAGATAAAAAGCAAAAAAACTATCAAAAAATCCCCGGTTATTGATGCTTCAATAAATTCAGCATCAATCTTGAGCGATAGTCGAAGGATTGAAAAACAGACAAAACCCGAATGTCTTTTAAAAAATAAGGAAACCGACCAGACCCATCTTTGTTTGGGGGTTAGGGGATATAATCTTTTTCATCCTCAAAGATATGCCCTGGAGCTTCTGGCTTTGATTTTAGGGGGAATGATGAGTTCCCGTTTGTTTGTTAAAATAAGAGAGGAAATGGGGCTTGCTTATTATATAAAAACTAATGCTTTTTCTGATCCTGATACGGGTTGTTTAGTTACCCAGACTGGAGTGGATAATAAAAGAGTAGAAAAAGCTATTTCTGCTATTTTGAAGGAATACAAAAAAATTTCTCAAAAAGTTCCAGCAAAAGAGCTTAAAAAAGCTAAAGATAATTTAAAAGGTAAAATGAGCTTGCTTTTGGAGACCTCTGACGCAAAAGCTAGTTTTTACGGACTTCAGGAAATTTTAGAAAGAAGAATTTTAACTTCTAAAGAAGTTTATGCTAAAATTAATAAAGTAAGCGCTAAGGATGTTTTAAAAGTTAGCCGAGATATTTTTCAGCCTCAAAAATTAAATTTAGCCCTAATAGGGCCATTTAAAGATAAAAAAAAGTTTGAAAAACTATTAAAATTATGAATGGTGAAAAAATTTTAGATATTTCCTGGAGGACAATCCTAAAAATTTCTATTGCTGTTGCTATTTTTTACGTTCTTTATTCAGTTAGAGACATTCTGATTTGGTTTATTTTTGCTTTGACTATTTCGATTTTATTTAACCCCGCTATTAATTTCTTGCAAAAAAGAAGAATTCCCCGGACTATTGCGGTTGTTTTTGTTTATGTGGGAACTTTTGGGATATTAAGCTTTTTAATTTATTTAGTTGTTCCCTTGTTTATTTCCGAAATTCAGATGTTTTTACAAACCTTTCCTGAATATTTTGAAAAAATTTCTCCTCTCTTAAGAGGGCTCGGCCTTCAGGCCTTTGAAAATGTTGAAAGCTTTCTAAGGGCCCTGGGGACGACACTGGAAGGAATGGCTGATAATATTTTTGGCGCTTTGTTTGCTATTTTCGGCGGAGTTTTCACAACTTTATTTGTTATTATCACCGCTATATTTCTCTCTCTGGAAGGAAAATCTGTGGAGAAGGGTTTGCTTCTTCTTTTTCCAAAAAAATATGAAGCTCAAGTTTTGGATGTTTGGGAAAGATGCCAGAAAAAAGTTTCAGGTTGGTTTGGAGCAAGATTAATAGCCTGTTTATTTGTAGGAATGCTCTCTTATGTTCTTTTAATGCTTACTAATGTAAAATATCCATTTACTTTAGCAATGTTTGCCGCGATTTTTAATTTCATCCCCTATATCGGTCCGCTTTTAACCGGAATTGTGCTCTTTTTGATTATTTTCCCGGCAGATATGTTTAAAGGTATTTTTGTTTTGATTGTTTTTACAATAATTCAGCAGCTTGAAAACAGCATTTTGACTCCGATATTAATGAAAAAATTTGTTGGGCTTCCTCCTGCTTTAGTTTTACTTTCTTTAGTTGTTGGAGGAAGTCTATGGGGATTACTGGGGGCAGTTTTGGCTATTCCTTTATTCGGAATATTATTTGAATTTCTTAGAGAGTTTCTACAAAAAAGAAAGGATGGAAAAACAGTAATGGTACAATAAAAAAAGCATAGATTAAAGATTAGAATTATGGTAAAACTAAAGGGAGATTAGATCCTCCCTTTTAAAATTATGAAAAAGTTTTATATCACAACCAGTATTGCTTACGCTAATGCCTCTCCCCATATAGGGTTTGCTTTAGAATTGATTCAAGCCGATGTGACAGCTCGCTACCACCAGTTTTTAGGTGAAGACGTATTCTTTTTGACCGGCACCGATGAATATGGAACAAAGATTGCCAAAGCAGCTGAAAAAACTGGAAAAGAGCCAAAAGATTTTGTTGATGAAATTTCAGATGAATTCAAAAAATTAACAGGAGTTTTAAATATCTCCAATAACGACTTTATTAAGACCACTGACCAAGAAAGACATTGGCCAGCGGTTAAAAAAGTTTGGTTAAAGCTAAAAGAAAACGGCGATATTTATAAGAAAAAGTATAGAGGGTTATATTGCGTAGGATGTGAGGCTTTTTTGCAAGATAAAGATTTAGTAGACGGAAAGTGCCCAAATCACCAGAAGAAGCCAGAAGTAGTTGAAGAAGAAAATTATTTTTTTAAACTTTCAAAATATTCAAAAGAAATAGAAAAAATAATAGAGAAAGATAAAATAAAAATTATTCCCGAAACAAGAAAAAACGAAATATTAAGCTTTATCAAGCAGGGCGTAGAAGATATTAGTTGTTCAAGATTAAGAGAAAAATTGCAGTGGGGAATACCGGTTCCTGACGATAATACTCAAACAATTTATGTCTGGTTTGACGCTATAATAAACTATATTTCAGCTTTAGGATATGCTGAAAGAAGTGATAAATTTGAGAAACTCTGGCCGACGGATGTTCATTGCATAGGAAAAGATATAATTAGGTTTCATTCTTTATTGTGGCCGGCTATGCTTCTTTCTTTGGATTTGAAATTGCCTAAAATAATTCTCGTTCACGGATATTTGACCTCTGGCGGGCAAAAAATGTCCAAATCTTTAGGCAATGTGATTGACCCCTTTGAACTTGTTGAAAAATATAGTTCGGCAGACTCACCACAAGCTGGTACTGACGCTGTTAGATACTATCTTTTAAGAGAGATTCCTTCAACCGGGGATGGCGATTTTACTTATGAGAAATTTGAAGGAAGATACAACTCTGATTTAGCGTCTGGAATTGGGAACCTGCTTGCTAGGGTAAGAGTAATGGCAGAAAATCAGTTCAAAGTTCAAAACTCAAAACTCAAAACCACAACTCAAAGCTCAAAGGTTGAAGAGAAAATTCAAGAAATTCGGAAAGAATATAAAAAAGCTTTAGAGAAGTTTAAATTTAATGAAGCGTTAAGAACAGTTTGGGATTTGATTAGTTTTTCTGACAAATATATTGAAGAAGAAAAACCCTGGGAGGACAAAAATCAAAAAGGAACAAGTTTCTCGCAAGCGAGAACAAAAAGGAACAAGTTCCTCACGGGCGAGAGCAAAAATCAAGAAGTTTTAGAAGATTTGCTATTTGTTTTGGGTAATATAGCCGAATTGCTAAAACCATTTTTGCCGGAGACCTCAGAGAAAATTATTAAAGAAATAGAAAGAGATGAAAAGACAGGAAAGTTTATAAACAAAAGAGGAAAATTATTATTCCCAAAGGTTTAGTTTGTATAAAAATAAGCTGAAAGAAGTACGGTGCAACGCCGCGCTTTTTTTTGTTGACAGAAATCTATGGTTCTGTTAAGGTAGTTGATTAAAAAAGGTTCTTTTAAAAGTAAATAAATCTTGTATAAAAGGAAAGGAGGTTAGGATAGGAAGAAAAAATGTTTACTGTCAGTTGAGACAGTTAAGAGAAAAATTCAGTAAAATCCGTTTGAAACATGAAAGGGAAAAACTATGGAAAAAATGGTAGCTTTGCTATCCGTCTTCGGGCTCGGAATGTGTTTCTCCCTGCTGGGCTCTATCAGCGTCAAGCTGATGCCGCGATTGAAGATTGACCAGGCCAAATTTGGCACCCTGATTTCGGCATTTATGTTCGCCTGTCTGCTTGCATCCCTGATCCTGGGCGTGACCATCGACAAATTGGGCTACAGGCCGGTGGCAATCTTCGGATTTGTCGCAACGGCGTTGTGTATTTTCGTCCTTGCACGCGCCGGAACCTATCAGGCGGCCCTTGTGCCCTGTATTCTGTTGGGTTTTGGCGCTATGGCTTTGAATACCGTTGGTAACACTCTGATACCGATTGTTCTGTTCGCAGGCAAAAATCCTGCAGCAGCCAGTAACTTGGGCAATGTCTTCTTCGGTTTGGGCCTTTTCCTTACGCCTCTGATTGTGAGTTTCCTTTTTCGAAAAACATCCTATGAAAAAGCCATTTCGACCCTAGCCGTAATTGTGTTGGTGCCAGTGTTCCTTGCAATCTCGGCAACCTACCCTGCCAGTAAGGCTGGCTTCGCGATTGCAGATGCCTTTGCGCTACTTGCTCAGCCTGCGGTTCTAATCGCTGCATTAGTCCTGTTTTGTTACATCAGTCTGGAAGCATCCTTTTGTAACTGGCTACCTGCGTTTGGAAAGGAAGTAATCACCTCGGCCAGTCCGGATACCGATCCAAACGTCGTGGACGCTTCCGCGCAGCGCCTGCTTTCACTCTTTGCTGTGGCCATGATGGTTGGCAGATTGGTCGCCAGTCAAATACCGGCGATAACTGCCTACGGCAGTTGGTTCATCGCCGGCGCCGCATTAATTGCTGCTGTAGTAATTTTTGATATGACCATTACTAAAACCGTCACACATACGAAGGTGTTGGCCGTTCTTGCCGGCCTTGCTTTTGCGCCATGCTTTCCAACAACCGTTGGAATTACATTCGCCAAGTTCGGCCCAGAAGTTTACGGCAGCATCTTTGGCATCATTTTCGCCGTCGGCTTGCTCGGCGCAGTGATTATTCCCAAGGCTATTGGCAATATGGCAAAAGGGTCATCAATTCAGAGAAGTTTATGGCTGTTGATTCCTCTCTGCGTATTTCTGATTGTTTTGGCGCTTATTTTAGGCGAACTATAGCAAGTACGATTTAAAAATATCTTTGATCTTTAATAAATTTAAAGCGCGGTAATATTATCGCGCTTTTTTCTTGACAGAAATTTATAGGTCTGTTAAGGTAGACAATTAAGGCTTTTGTTTTTTAACAACTGAATAATGGTAAGAGAAAAGTTAGAAAGGAGGTAACAGACATTGAAAGAAGGTTTTGGCAGTTAGTTATATTTTTTGATGGAAAACAGACAAAAGAAAGGAGATAGCAAAATGATGAATGTAGGGATTTTTATAGCGGTAGCTATAGTTGTTGCGTTTATTTCGGTTTTAATTATCAAGAAACTAATGAAGGATTATATCGAGAGCGTCAAAGAAGAAATAGCGTCTCTGAAAAAAAGAATAATGCCTCTTGATGTCCTTTTAATAAAAAAGGACATTTCAGCGTTAAAGGCATTTATGCCTCTCTTTCGTCTAGATAAGGAAAAGATTAGAAAAGTCTTGTTTGAGTTCGCGGAAGCAAACAACTTGGAAAAACTAAAATATTATATGGAAATCGGCATCTTGTTTAAAAGCGATATTAATATGCAAGACGATAACGATCAGACCTTTGGGCATATTGCTGTAAAGAAGAAAAACAAAGATATGTTTGATTGGTTTCTAGAAAATGGTGGAAAGACCGACATAAGCGGCGGCGAAGACGACGAAACAGTAGATGATATTCTTGATGGAGACCCAGAAGTTCAGATGTGGCGCGCTGTCAATAAACAATAGACAGCAGACGAAGAATAAAACTCTTCCAAGGCCTGGATTCAATAACTTTAAAGCGCGGTGATATTATCGCGCTTTTTTATTTGAAATCATCTTTGTTTTTGGTAGGATAGAATATTATGTTGATAGACACTCATGCTCATCTTAATTTTAACGCCTTTAGAGATGATTTGGACAAAGTAATTAAACGCTCTCTTGATGAGAGCGTTTGGATGATAAATGTTGGAACTAAATATGAAACAAGCAAGAGAGCAGTAGAAATTGCAGAGCAATACGAGGAAAGAGTTTATGCGGCAGTCGGGCTTCATCCTATTCATTTGGGGACGGGATTAGTTAAAATTAAAACTGATTCCGAAGAAGGAGATTTTGAAGCAAAAGGCGAGGACTTCCATACTTCAAAGTATAGAGGTCTGGCTCAATCGCCGAAAGTAGTAGCAATTGGAGAAATTGGTTTGGATTATTATTACAAGCCCAAAACCAAGAAAAAATTAGAATTATTTAAAGAAAAACAAAAAGAACTCCTTTTGAAACAATTAGATTTAGCTAAAGAATTAAATCTTCCAGTGATTTTTCATTGCCGAATGGCTCACGAGGATTTATTAAAAATCCTCAACTATAAACTAAAAACTATAAACTATAAACTAAATGGGGTGGTTCATTGTTTTACCGGAAGTTGGGAGCAGGCAAAGCAGTATTTAGATATGGGATTCTATTTAGGGTTTAACGGAATAATTTATAAACTGGACTTGAAAGAGGTAATTGAAAAAACGTCCCTTGAAAAGATTTTAATTGAAACAGATTGTCCTTATTTAACACCGTCCCAAACTGATGTTGAGCGCAACGAACCAATTTTTGTTAAATACATTGCCCAAGAGATTGCTAAGATAAAAAATTTGGATTTTCAAAAAGTGGCTGAAACTACTATTCAGAACGCCAGAGAATTATTTAAGATTTAAAAAAGACCCGCAATTTAGAGATATAAGCAGGTCTTATTTTTTTGTTTTGGCACTTGGAAGTTTTTCTATGAAATCAGTGCCTATGGAACGTAGTTTTTTATAGCGATTCTCTAGCAAAGCATCAATCTTCTGACGCTGGAGCGCTGGCAATGTTCTAAGAATATATTCTTTAACATTAAAAACAGTATCGTGGACATTGCGGTGGGCTCCGCCTAGGGGTTCAGAAATGACTGCGTCAAATAGTATAATATATTAATTTTAATTCGTCAAATTTTAACCGATCAGCTTTTTTTAAGGGCTCAATTATGTTATTATAAAAAATAATATGGAGAAATATAATCCTAAAAAAATTGAGAAAAAATGGCAGAGATTTTGGGAAGAAGAAAAGCTTTTCCAGGCTTCAGACAGGTCAAAGAAAAGAAAATTTTACATTTTAGTTGAATTTCCATATCCATCAGGCGAAGGGCTTCACGTTGGACATTGCCGAAGTTATATTGGATTGGATATATTAGCTCGCAAAAGAAGAATGGAGAATTTCAATGTTTTGTTTCCTATGGGCTGGGACGCTTTTGGCCTGCCGACTGAAAACTACGCTATCAAAACCGGGGTTCATCCAGCAATTGCAACCAGAAAGAATACGGCTGTTTTCAAACGCCAACAAAAGAATTTAGGGCTTTCTTTTGATTGGGATAGAGAGATTAATACTACTGAACCCGCTTATTATAAATGGACCCAATGGATATTTTTGCAGCTCTTTAAAAAGAAATTGGCTTATAAAGCGAAAATGCCCATTAACTGGTGTCCGGCTTGCAAAATCGGTTTGGCAAATGAAGAAGTGATTGAGGGTAAATGTGAGCGCTGCGAAGAAAAAGTGGTCAGGAAAGAAAAAGAACAATGGATGCTGAAAATTACCAAATACGCCGAAAGATTAATTCAGGATTTAGATAAAGTTGACTATCCAGAAAGAGTCAAAATTTCTCAAAAAGAATGGATAGGAAAATCAGAGGGATGGAAGGTTCAATTTCCCTGGACGCCGGCAGGCGGACTCCCCGAAGGGCTGCTTTCCGATTTTCAATTTTCAATTAGTGTATTTACTACGAGACCGGATACTTTGTTTGGCTGTACTTATATGGTTCTATCGCCAGAACACCCATTAATTGAAGAACTTGGAAATAAGATTACAAATTATAAACACGTTAAAAATTATATTGAAGAATCAAAAAAGAAAATAGAAAAAGAAAGAATTGCCGAAGAAAAAGACCTGCCTGCCGGCAAGGCAGGGAAAACCGGTATAAGATTAAGGGGCATTGAGGTTATAAACCCGGTTAATAAAAGAAAAATTCCGATTTTTGTTGCAGATTATGTGCTGATGCATTACGGTACAGGCGCTATAATGGCAGTGCCGGCTCATGACCAGAGAGATTTTGATTTTGCTAAAAGATACAATTTAGCAATTATCAATGTGATTAAGCCAGATAAGGAGACCCGCTCTCCCAATGATTTTGGGAGAGCGGGTCTCCCGCAGGCTTATGAGGGCGAAGGAGTTTTAGTTAATTCTGGCAGATTTACTGGAATGTCCTCAATTATTGCCAAAGAAAGAATAGGTGAGTGGCTTGCCCGCCAAAGTTTTCCGAAGGAAAGTTTAGGCGGACTGGCTAAAAAAGGTTTGGCTAAAAAAGCGACACATTACAAATTAAGAGATTGGATTTTTTCCAGACAGCGGTACTGGGGAGAGCCAATCCCGATGATTAGATGTGAAAAGTGTAAATGGGTAGGAGTGCCAGAAAAAGATTTGCCAGTGAAACTACCAAGGGTTAGGGAATACAAACCAACAGAAAAAGGAGAATCACCTTTAGCTAAAGTTAAAAACTGGGTAAATACTCAATGTCCTCAATGCGGCGGTGCCGCGCGAAGGGAAACCGATGTTATGCCAAACTGGGCAGGCTCTAACTGGTATTATCTTCGTTATTGCGATCCTCAAAATGATAAAAAATTAGCTGATTCAAAATTGTTAAAATACTGGATGCCGGTTGATTGGTATAACGGTGGTATGGAACACGTTACCTTACACTTATTATATTCTCGCTTTATTTATAAATTTTTATGGGATATTGGGGCAGTGCCAAAATCTATTGGATCCGAACCATATAAGAAACGGACTTCTCACGGCGTAATTCTTGGAGAAGGAGGAATTAAAATGTCGAAGTCAAAAGGCAATGTGATTAATCCCGAAGAGGTAATAAAAGAACACGGGGCCGATACGATGAGAATTTATGAGATGTTTATGGGTCCTTTTGGACAGATGATTCCCTGGGATACGAAAGGAGTAAAAGGGGTAAGGAGGTTTCTCCAGAAAGTTTGGCAACTTTCTGAAAAATTCCAAATTCCACTGGACGCGAAGCGGACTCCCCGAAGGGTTGCATCCAAATTACAAACAAATTCCAAATTCCAAATTTCAAATTCTAAACTTAAGAAATTGCTTCATAAAACCATTAAAAAAGTAGGAGAGGATATTGAGAATTTAAAGTTTAATACGGCGGTGGCTTCGTTGATGATTTTGGCAAATGAAATGGAAAAACAAAAAGAGATTTCCTTAATTCATTATTCATTATTCTTAATTCTTTTAAGTCCTTTTGCCCCCCATCTAACCGAGGAACTTTGGAGCCAGGCAGAATTTAAGGGAATTTGCTCTACTCAAAAATGGCCAAAATATAATCCGAAATTAATTAAGGAGGAAAAAATAATTTTAGTTGTTCAGATTAACGGTAAAGTTCGTGATAAAATAAAAGTTAGGGCCGATATTTCAGAAACCGAAGCTGAAAAAATTGCTTTATCGCAAGAGAGAGTGATAAAATGGATAAAAAGTAAAAAGATTAAAAAAACAATATTTGTACCCGGCAAGTTAATTAACTTTGTTGTATGATTAAAAAAGTAGTCATTGCTGCTGCGGGTCAGGGGACCCGCATGCTTCATCTTACCAAAAGCAAATCAAAACATCTTATTGAGGTCAAAAAAAGGCCTTTTTTGGCATACTTACTGGATAATATTTTTTTGGCCGGCTACCGGGATTTGATTTTAGTAGTGGGCTATAAGGAAGAGCTGATAAAAGAATTCTTGGAAAAATACAAGCCTCCACTCAAGAGCTTAGGGAAAAGCCAATATAAAATTAGAACAGTAAGTCAATATAATATTTTGGGTCCTAAAGAAAAAATTTACGGCACTGCCTGTCCTTTAAAATGTGTAAAAAATATTATTAAAAAAAGTCAGTTTATTTATCTCTGCGGAGACAATCTTTATTCGATTAAAGATTTAAAGGCAATGAATGTTGGGGGAAAATACAATTATGTTGCCAGCATCTATCGTAAAAGACCCGAAAAATACGGTGTTCTTATTACAGAAGATGGATTTTTAAAGAAAATTATTGAAAAACCAAAAGAATTTGTGGGAAACTTAGTCAACACGGGTCTTTACAAGCTTACTCCGGAAATTTTTGGGAAGCTTCCAAAAATCAAAAAGTCTCCTCGAGGAGAATATGAAATTACTGATGCTATTAACCTTTTAGCAAGAGAAAAGAAAGTAAAGATTCAGAGAATCAAAGATTTTTGTCTGGATTTCGGCAACCCGGCAGACGTAATAAAACTTTCTTATTTTTTGAAATCTTTTAAAAAATTCAAAAAACTTTTTTGGAAGTATAGGCACTTTGAGATTATATCTTTTAGATCAAGGGATGTAGTGGAAAAGGCAGTAGAGTATTTGGAAAGAGGACAGGTTATAGTTTGCCCGACAGATACAGTTTACGGTCTCTTGGCTGACGCTACTAATGATAAGGCGGTGGAGAAAGTTTTTGAAATAAAAAAAAGAAGTAAAAAGAAAGCTATTCCTATTTTTGTAAAGGATACGGAAATGGCAAAAAAAATAGCTATAATGGATAAAGACATGAAAGAATTTTTAGAGGAACTCTGGCCCGGGAAGATAACAGTAGCTTTGAAAAAAAAGAAAAATTGCGGTTTGCCAAAAATATTATTTGGTAAAAGGAAAACAATTGGCTTAAGAATTCCAAATCATAAATTGGTTAGAGAAATACTTAAGAAAATAAATAAACCCCTTACTGGCACTTCGGCAAATATTTCAGGAAGAGCTTCTTCAACAAGAATTAAAGAAATTTTAGAGCAATTTGAAGAGCAAGAAGTTAAGCCGGATTTAATTTTGGACGCAGGCAATTTACCGAAAAATTTCCCGTCAACTGTAGTTGATTTCAGCGCGAAAAAACCTAAAATTGTGAGAAAAGGGAAATAACATTGTGAAAATTAAAAAAACAGATCCTCAAATTTTAAAACTTATTGAGAAAGAAACAGAGAGGCAGAAAACCTCTTTGGAAATGATCCCTTCAGAAAATCACACTTCTCCGGCTGTGAGAGAAGCTTTGGGTTCTCTTTTAACAGATAAATATGCTGAAGGATATCCTGGCAAAAGATATTACGCAGGGCTGGAGTTTTACGATAAGATTGAAGATCTTTGTCGGGAGAGAGCTAAAAAACTATTTAAAGTTTCTCATGTTAATGTCCAGCCCTATTCTGGTTCTCCGGCAAACCTGGCAGTTTATTTCGCTGTTTGCGAGCCGGGGGATACGGTAATGGGAATGTCTCTTCCTCACGGGGGTCATTTGACTCATGGTTGGAAAGTAAATTTCTCCGCCAAATATTATAAATCAGTTCAATATGGTGTTGATAAAAAGACGAACTTGCTTAATTATCAGGAGGTAGAAAAGTTAGCTAAAAAGAAAAAGCCGAAGCTCATCTGGGTTGGGGCTACTGCTTACCCCCGTATTTTTAACTGGAAGAAATTAGCTAAAATCGCAGGTTCAGTTGGAGCTTATCTTGCGGCAGATATCGCTCATATTGCTGGATTGGTGGTTGCTGACGTTCATCCCAGTCCTGTTCCTTATGTTCATATTGTTACAACCACAACTCATAAAACTTTAAGAGGACCTCGAGGCGGGATGATAATGATTACAAGGAAGGGATTAAAAAAAGACCCGGAGCTTGCTGAGAAAATTGACAAAGCAGTTTTTCCAGGGCTCCAGGGTGGTCCTCACGAAAATAATATTGCCGCTATTGCTGTTTGTTTGAAAGAAGCTTCAAAGCCGGCTTTTAAAAAATATGGGAAACAAATAGTTAAAAATAGTAAGACCTTGGCTTCCGAGCTTTTGAAATATGATTTTGATTTAGTGACTGGCGGAACAGACAACCATTTGCTTTTAATTGATTTGAGGAATAAAGGAATTTTAGGAAAAGAAGCTCAAAACAGGTTAGAAAAAGCTGGCATTACTATTAACAAAAATACTATTCCTTTTGATCCTAATCCTCCATTTAAACCTTCAGGAATAAGGTTGGGGACACCGGCTATAACAACCAGAGGAATGAAGGAAAAAGAAATGAAAAAAATTGCCTTTTGGATTTCAGAAGTAATTTCAAAACCAAAAGCGTATATAAAAATTAGAAAAGAAGTTAAAAAGCTCTGTCAGAAATTTCCGCTTCCTCAATAAATTGCTCGGCAATAAAGCTTATTGCCTCGCTCATAGTTTTTTTATGAGAATTTTGGACGGTAAAAAATTAGCTGATGAAATTCTAAGGAAGTTAAAAAAAGAAATTAAAACAAAACAGCTAAAATTAAAATTAGCTGTCGTTTTAGTCAGCAGAGACCCGGCCTCTGCTATTTTTATTCGTCAGAAACAAAAAGCTTGTGAAAAAATAGGGATTGATTTTCAGTTATTTAAATTTCCGTCAAAAATCAGCCCCTCGATTTTAAAAAAAGAAATTAAAAAAATTGCTGAAGATCCAAATAATTCAGGGGTTGTGATTCAACTTCCTCTGCCGGAAAATTTAAATACTGAAGAAATTCTAAATCTTATACCTTCAGAAAAAAACATTGAAGTTTCTTCGCCAGTTGTTTGCGGAATAGCTCACATTTTGAAAGAGTATAAGATTTCTCTGAAAGGCAAGAATATTGTCCTGGTCGGAAAAGGAAGGTTGGTTGGTCGTCCTTTAACTGCTTGGTTAAAGAAGCAAAAGCTGGTTGTCTCAAATATCGGTAAGATTAAAAAAGCTGATATTATAATTTCCGGAGTAGGCAAACCGAATCTGATTACTGGAGATATGGTTAAAAAGGGAGCGGTGGTTATAGACGCTGGGACGTCTTTCGGGCAGGGAAAGTTATTGGGTGATGTAAACTTTAAAGACGTTTCCAAAAAAGCAAGTCATATTACCCCAGTGCCAGGCGGTGTGGGGCCCATGACCGTTGCTTGTTTGCTCGAAAACTTAGTAAAACTAAATCTCGCAAATTAGCGATATATGGATTTATATTTATTTCAACAAATAAATCAGTTTGCTCTAAAATGGTTTTGGTTAGATGTTTTGGGAATATTCTTTGCCAGATATCTTGGATATATCTTAATTTTCTGCGTGTTTTTGTTTCCGGTGTTAAAGCTTAGAAAATACTGGTCAATGTTTTTTCAAGCTTTTATTTCAGCCGCTTTTACAAGATTTATTATTGTTGGTCTTATCCGCTGGATTTGGCCAAGGCCAAGGCCATTTATTGAAAACAATGTTAATTTGCTTTTAACTCACAATTCACCAGCTTTTCCCTCTGGCCACGCTGCTTTCTTTTTTGCCCTTTCTACTATTGTTTATTTCTATAACAAAAAATTCGGAATTTTATTTTTTTTAGCCAGTTTTTTGATTTGCCTATCCAGAATTTTTGTCGGCATCCACTGGCCAACCGACATTTTAGCCGGGGCAGCAGTGGGAATATTCTCCGGATGGTTGATACATAAGATTTTTAAAGGTATTTCTAAAAAGTTTTAATAATTTACAGAGATTTACAGAGACCCGCTCTCTGTCAACTGACAGAGAACAGTTCTCTGTTTGGCTCAATAAAAAAATGCCTCATTAAATGAGGCATTTTAATTTGAGCTTTTGTTATGGTTAAATGTTCCCCTGGTATCTGAGAAGTCTAACGATGCTTAGTACCGTTACTAATACATAAGTGGGAATAGCGCCACTAAAAACAAGAAAGTTCCGTATGAGATTTGCATTTTTCGGTATAGCCGGTATGAACCCCGGCCATTTGAAATGTAATCCCATGGCCATCGCTATTGTAGCTAAACTCATAATTCCACCAAAGCAGCAAAATGCCGCAGAGGCGCTGCGTGAGGTTTTCCCATCAAATATGAATCCAATGAGTAAACACAAGAGTAGTGCAAGCGGTAGCATTAAAAAACCTTTCTGATTTTCCATTTTTTACTCCTTTCAATATTAAACTGTTAATGTTCTGTTTGTTAAGAAAACTTTTCTTAACACGATGTTTGATAATATCATCTATCAATATTTTGTCAAGTGCCACAGGTGATTTTATTTTTTCTCTGGGCGTACAATATTTAAGAATTCTGATACATTTTTAGATAATCGAATACGATATATTGTTTTTCGATTAAAGCTATATGGATTTATTTCCCCCTTTATCTTATAAATATGCGAATTAAAACCCAAAGAATTTATCATTTTGTAAACATCATTTGCTAATTTCGGAATTATGGTAGAAAACATAACCATTTTATAGCCTCTGTCAGTATATATGCAACCATCTGTTTCTATTAATCCCTTCAGGCAATTGATTTTATATTTCTTTCTTTTTGTAATCCAGTTTGGTATAGTTACTTTTTGAGAAAACTTTGGCCCATTTTTAGCTTTCCAGCCAAGCAGTTTCTCCAGATGATTTGAAAAAACACTTATATCGGCATAAGTTTTTTCGCGTTTAACAATACTTACTTTATTGTCAGGCAATAATAATTTTAAACAATTAATAATTTTCTGGAAAAGAAAAGGATATCTTTTATCACAGGTAATCCTTAAACGAGTTGCTCGACCATTTGGATTGGAAAGATTCCCATCACCAATGGCCACACCTATAATATAGGATTGTAAGCTTTTATTTTTATTAAGACGAGTAGTGCGAAAATATCCTTGCATGTGCCGAGGGAGGGACTTGAACCCACAAGGGCTTGCGCCCACGGCATTTTGAATGCCGCGTGTTTACCAATTTCACCACCTCGGCGAATTATGTAAGGCACTTATTATTTTACCACATCTTTCGTAAATTGGCAATTTTTGTTAGAACACTTTATTTGTTTTCTTTTTGTTTCAACTAAGAGTGAATCGCATTCCGGGCATTTTTCTGGCTTGCCCAGAGAATCCCGAAGGGGTTTGTCCCATAAGGCAAAATCACATTTTGGGAACTGATCGCATCCATAGAAAATTTTTCCCTTTCTGGTTCTTTTTTCGGTTATTTTGCCCTCGGCGCATTTTGGGCATTTTATCCCCAAAGCGTTTTCTTTTAAAGATTCAGTGTATTTACATTTTGGGAATTTGGAACAGGCGTAAAATCTGCCGAATTTTCCCAGTTTTATTATCAAAGAAGCGCCGCATTTTGGACATTTTTTCTTTGTGGGTTTGTCAGTGATATCTTTTTTAGAAACTTCTTTATATTTTTTCTTAAGGTTTTTTTCAAAAGGCCCGTAAAAATCCTCACAAATTCCGGTCCATTTTTCTTTTCCTTGGGAAATCGCATCTAAATTATCCTCCATTTTAACCGTAAACTTAATATCTACAATTTTCGGGAAATGCGCCACCAAAAGATCATTAACCACTGTTCCAATTTCAGTGGGGCAGAATTTTTTTTGCCCGTTTTTTTCAATATAGTTTCTATTTTGTATTGTTGATAATGTTGGAGCATAAGTTGAAGGACGGCCAATTCCATTTTCTTCTAAAACTTTGATTAAAGTAGCTTCGCTGTATCTTGATGGCGGCTGGGTAAAATGTTGAGAGGGGATAAGTTTTAAAAGTTTTAAAATTTCCTCTTTTTCTAATAACGGCAACTCGTTTTCTGCAAACTTAATTGGGTAAACTTTTAAAAATCCATCAAATTTTAGTATCTGGCCAGTAGCCCGAAAAGTATAATTATTTTTGATTTTTGCTCTCGCCTGCGAGGAACTTGTTCCTTTTTGATTTTTGATTTTAGCTGCATTTATGTCAACTACGGTTGACATAAATGCAGCGCTTGCCATCTGGCAGGCAATAAATCTTCGCCAGATAAGATTATAAAGACGGTATTGGTTGTTATCAAGTTTAGCTTTTGTTTTTAAAGTATCAGGGGTTCTGTCTGGAAAGGTTGGTCTTATTGCCTCGTGGGCTTCTTGGACTTTCCCCTTTGCTTTATATTTTCTCAAGAATCCTGCCCAATACTCTTTACCAAAATTTTGTTCAATGAATTTTTTAGCCGAAAATAAAGATTGCTGGGAAAGATTTAAAGAATCGGTTCGATGATAAGTAATACGTCCTCTTTCATAAAGTTGTTGAGCGGTCATCATGGTAAATTTTGCCGGAAGCCTAAATCTTTTCCAGGCCTCCTGTTGTAAAGTGCTGGTAGTAAAAGGGGGCAGAGGATTCCTTTTTACTTCTTTTTTCTCAACCTTCCCAATTTCATATTCAGCTCCATCTAAATCTTTAACAATCTTATCTGCTTCTTTTTTTGATTTAATCCCAAGTTTAGGAATTATTTTGCCGCTTTCTTTAACAAGTAAAGCGCTAAATTCATTTTCTTTCTTCTCAAATAAAGCTTCAATAGTCCAATATTCAGTTGGTTTGAAATTTTCAATTTCTCTTTCTCTTTCCACTACTAATCTAACAGCAACCGATTGCACTCTTCCTGCAGACAATCCTCGGGCAACTTTTTTCCACAAAAAGGGAGAAAGTTTGTAGCCAACAATTCTATCTAAAATTCTTCTTGCTTGTTGGGCATCAACCAAGTTCATATCAATATCTCTTGGATTTTTTAGAGCTTTTTGAATTGCTGATTTGGTAATTTCGTGAAAAACAATTCTTTGGGATTCTTTTAAATTAAGAGCTTGGCTGAGATGCCAGGCAATTGCTTCTCCTTCTCTGTCTTCATCAGTAGCTAAGATGGTTATCTTTGCTTTTTTGACTTCATCTTTTAATTCTTTAATAACTTTTTTTGATTTTGAGGGAATAACATATTTTGGCTTAAAATCTTTTTTAATATCCACTCCAAGCTCACCTTCCGGTAAATCTCGGATATGCCCAAAAGAGGACAAAACCTTATAATCTTGCCCTAAAAATTTTTTGATTGTTGTCCCTTTCGTGGGACTCTCAACTATAATTAACTTCATATTTTTAACGCCGTAAGGCGTAGATGTTTCCTCCTAAGTTTCTTATTTTTCCTTTAAGTTCTAAAATAGTGAGAACGCTAGCTATGGTAGCTGCGTTTAATTTTGTTTTCTCAATAATTTTATCAGAATGAAGAAATTCTTCTTTTAGGATACCCAAAATTAAATTTTCTTCAAGGGTTTGGATCCCATCCTCCGCGTTTGACGCGGCGGGCAGGGCAGGTAAATCTAATTCTTGCAAAATATCATTAGCATTGTCAACTAATTTTGCCCCTTTTTTTATTAAAATATGAGAACCGCAGGAGTTTAAAGAATAAATTGAGCCTGGCACAGCAAATACTTTTCTTTTTTGAGATAAGGCATAATTGGCAGTAATTAAAGCTCCGCTTTTTTGCTTGGCTTCAATCACTAACACTCCCGTAGAAAGGCCAGAAATTATTCGGTTCCTATCAGGAAAAGTAAAACGAGTACCTCTTGTTCCTGGCGGATATTCTGAGAGCAAAAGGCCTCCTAACTCAACAATTTTTCTGGCTAATTTAATATTTTCTTTTGGATAGATGCTTTCTTCATCAAGGCCCGTACCGAGGACGGCAATTGTTCTTTTTCCTTGTTCAACTACTGATGTATGAGCAAAAGTATCAATACCCGGAGCTAAACCGCTGACAACAGTAAGACCAGCTTCAGCTAAGTTGCCGGCAATTTCCAGAGCCACCTGTTTTCCATATGAAGAACATCGCCTTGTGCCCACCACGGCAAAGTGCGGCCTTTCTCCTTTAATCTTTCCTTTAAAATAAAGAACCTTTGGAGCGTTTTTAATTTTTTTAAGCTGTTCTGGATAATCTTTATCTTCTATTGTGATTTTTTCCATTATTAAATCATAGCATAAAATATATAAAAAAATACAAAGGCCTTGCAATTTTTTCGGTTTTTTGGTATTATATTCTATTAAAGATTAAAAACAAAAAAGCACATTAATAACCTATAAGTGAAAGGGAAAAAGATGAACGATGGAAGAGATCGGAAAGATAAAGGAATAGGAGCGAGAATAAAAAAAGGAGTTATAGCCGGTGTAAGGTTTTTAAAGAAAGAAAAAAGAATTATTGAAACAGAACAAATCAGATCTATTTTACCTCATCGGGGAGGAAAGCTTTTTTTGGATAAAGTTACGATAACTGCCAAGAAAATTACTGGCGAATATTTAGTAACAGAAGAAGCCTGTAGGGGACATAAAATCGGGGGTCAGCTAATGTTCAAGGGAGTAGATTATCCAGAAATGGCAGCTCAGCTTTTAGGAGTTTGGCTATCTCAGCAGGCGGACCCGCATCCTATTCTTGACGGAAAATTAGCCTTTTTCAGAAAAGCCAGTTTTAAATGCGTTGGTCTAGCTGTTCCTGGTGATCTTTTAAGAGTAGAGATGCCGGTGATAGAACCTAACGAGGCGGAAGAGGAAGAAGGTAATCCTAGAATTGAAACTGTTGGCACCGAAGATAGGCCAGGACGATTAAGACAACAGGCAATTGCAGTGAAGACTGAAATTTGGGCAGGTGACAAAAAAAGGGCAGTAATTTATTTCGTTGAATTAGGCATCGCTAATGTCAAAAAGCTTAGCTAACCAGCTAAGCTTTTTTTGTTTAAACTAACCACCTTATCTGTTATATTCGCTCATCGCCTTCTCTAAGCCCTTTTTTAGAAAGAGCTCAATTGCTTCTATAGTTTTTTCAATAGTTTCTTTTATAATTTTTTCTTCATCTTTTTTAAGCTTTTGAAGAACGAACCCCGCCAAAAACTTCGTATTTTGGCGGGTCCCTTTTGTTCGTTTTATCCCAACCCTAAAACGAACAAAATTTTTCGTTCCAATTTCTTTAATTATAGATTCTACTCCTTTGTGGCCTGCTGCTCCCCGGTTTTTAACAATTCTAATTTTCCCTAAAGGCAAGTCAATATCATCATGAATTACTACGAAGTCGGGTTTCGTTACGAGGCCCGACCTCGTGGATTTATAAAAATTGGTTAGGGACTTTACGGATTTGCCCGATTCATTCATAAAGGTCCGGGGTTTAACTAAAATCACTTTTTTGCCATCAACAAAACTCTCTGAAATCAAAGAGTTAAACTTTTTAGACAATTTAAATTTAGGGAAGTTGTTTTTCTCTCTAAATTCGTCAACAATTCTAAAACCAAGGTTATGGCGAGTGTTTTTATATTTTTTCCCAGGATTACCTAATCCTATAACAAGTATCATATGCTCCATTGTATCATTTTTTAGGGTCTGTGGAAAAAAACCATTGACAGACTTTTTTAAGTTTATACCGGCAAATTCGGCAACCAGCCCTATTAATGGGTTGGTTATGAGAGGAGGTGATGCCTATGGCCCGAATGCTTTATAATTGTTGGTTCTTGGTGTGACAAAAGGACGAAATTGTTTCAAGGATGATTTTGGAAAAGAGAGAAAATCAGGAAGTTGAACAAGTTGTTTTTTGAAGGGATGGATTATCATTATGAAAGTAATATTAATGAATCATTGGGCCGCGTCGGAGTTGACGCGGCAAAAAGAAGTTGGGTCCAGCAGTAGCCCGGTCGGTCATGAAGTGGACCTGTGTCGCAAAAGGTAACGAAGGTTAGCTAATACAACAAGTACAGTAGTACGTACTTTAAGCCGAGATAAAAAAATTTATCTCGGCTTTTTTATTTTTGGGCCTGCAGGGTTGCAAAAAGAAAAAAACCTGTTAAAATAAAAGATAATGAAAAAGTTTTTTATTTTTGTTTGGGAAATCGCTAAAATAGTTATTATTGCTGCCGTGATAGTGATTCCGATTAGATATTTTTTATTTCAGCCGTTTTTTGTTAGAGGCCAGTCAATGGATCCAAATTTTGAAAACGGCGATTATTTGATTGTTGACGAAATTAGCTATCGATTCAGCGAGCCTCAAAGAGGAGAAGTGATAGTTTTTAAGTATCCTGAAGACCCTTCTCACCGCTTCATTAAAAGAATCGTTGGTCTCCCCGGAGAGACGGTGGAAATTAAAGATGGGAAAGTAATAATTTATATGGATGGCGTTTCTCGGGTTTTGGACGAATCGGAATATCTTTCTAATTCAGTGACAACAGGAGATTTTCAGATTACTTTGGGTGAAAACGAATATTTTGTTTTAGGCGATAACCGATCTTTTTCTTTTGATTCAAGAAAGTTTGGAGTTTTGCCCAGAGACAAGATTATTGGCCGAGTAATCTTTAGGGCTTGGCCGTTTGCCGCTCTTGCTAAATTTGAAGCACCCGCTTACTGAGTAAAAATACAAGAATAAAATAATACAAGGATAAAAAAGCAGTTCTATATTATTTTGTTTTTAAGTTTTTAAATGTATGGCAAAAAAACCAAAGTTTCAAAGTCCAACAGGAATGCACGATATATTGCCAGAAAATCAGAAATATTATCGGAGAATTTATGATGTGGTTTTGAATATCGCTGATTTTTATGGATTTGGAAAAATTGATACTCCTATTGTTGAAGAAACAGAACTTTTTTCAAAAGCAATTGGTCAAGCTACAGACATTGTTAAAAAACAAATGTATACCTTTAAAACTAAAAGGGGCGACTTTTTGGCTTTGAGGCCGGAAGGCACGGCGCCCATAGTTAGAGCTTATATTCAGAATGGCATGCAAAATCGTCCCCAACCATTGAAACTTTGGTATTTCGGTCCTTTTTTCCGTTATGAAAGGCCCCAAGCTGAAAGATATCGTCAATTTTGGCAATTTGGTTTCGAGGTCTTTGGAGAAAAAAATCCGGTAATAGACGCCCAAATTATCCAGATTTTTTATAATATTTTACAAGAGCTTAAATTAAAAAATTTAGTTGTTGAGGTAAATAGTATCGGAGATAGCCAGTGTCGGCCATATTACAAAAAACTTTTAACAAACTATTTTAAAACAAGAGAAGCTTCATTGTGTCCTAATTGCAAAAGACGACTCAGAGAAAATGTTTTAAGGATTTTAGACTGCAAGGAAGAAAAGTGTCAACCCGTAAAAGCTGAGGCGCCCCAGATACTTGATCATCTTTGTGACGAATGCCACGCGCACTTTAAAGAAGTTTTAGAATTTTTAGATGAAGTTGAAATTCCTTATAATCTCAACCCTTATTTAGTCAGAGGTTTGGACTATTATACCAAGACTGTTTTTGAAATTTTCCCGGAAGGAGATGAAGAGGAAAAAAATTCCAAAAATGCTTTGGTAGGGGGAGGAAGATATGATAGATTAGTTAAGCTTTTTGGCGGGAAGGAAACACCTACCTGTGGAGCAGCAGCCGGAATTGAAAGAATTATAAGTTTGATGAAATCTCAAAAAATAAAATTCCCTCCAGAAGCCGAAACTCAGCTATTTTTAGCTCAACTTGGCAATTTGGCGAAAAGGAAAAGTTTAAAACTTTTGGGAGATTTCAGAAAAGCAAAAATAAAGATTGCTGAATCTTTTGGCAGGGATTCCTTAAGCGCCCAATTTAGCAGAGCTGATCGTCTTGGGGTAAAATACACTTTGATTCTTGGACAGAAAGAGGCCTTGGAGGGAGTAATTATAATTAAAGATATGAAAACCGGAAAACAGGAAATAGTAAAATTAGATAAGGTGGCAGAGAAAATGAAAAGGAAACTTAAAAGATAAATACGATGCCAATATGCGAATGTAACGCCAATCTACAAGTTGCTAATATGTTATTCGCAATTCGCGGCATTCGCATAAAATTCGTAGATTCGCATCATGCCTTGTATTTTTTGTAAAATTATAGATAAAGAGACGCCGTCTGATATTATTTATGAGAACGATGAAGTTATTGTTATTAAAGATGTTAATCCTAAAGCTCCTGTTCATTTTTTGATTATCCCCAAAAAACACATTCCCTCAGTGAATCATATTGAAACTAAAGACAAAGCATTAATAGGGGATTTAATTTTAGCTGCCAAGGAAATAGCCAAGGAAAAAAATTTAAAAGGTTATAAATTATTAATTAATGTTGGTAAAGAAGGGGGGCAAATTATTGAGCATCTCCACGTGCATTTGTTGAGCGGAAGACCAACAGAATAATGCGATACTAATATACGAATACATACTAATTATACTAATGAACGATGATTTAATAATTTATTTACAAATTTATTCGTATCATTAGTATTAATTAGTATATTGGCATCGATTTATGGCTTTAGAAATAAAAAGAAACGAAAGAGAAACATCGCAAAACTTAGTTCGCCGCTTTTCAAGAAGAATGAAACAAAGCGGGATTTTGCTTCGCGCTAGAAGGGCTCGTTTCAAAAAGAGAGCGAAAAGTCGTCAGATGAGAAAAAAGTCAGCCCTCAGGAGAGAACAGTTAAAAAAAGAATACGAGAAGATGGAGAAAATGGGGAAAATAAAACAATCTCGCAGATAATCATCAAATGAATTAATCTATTAATATATGCTGAAGCAAAAAATCCAAGCCGACCTTACTCAAGCTGTTAAAAAAGGTAACGAAATTGGCCGTTCTGTATTACGAATGCTTTTGGCCGCAATTTTGAGTAAGGAAAAAGAAAAAAGATATAAAGCTTCCAAAGAGAAGCCGGATTTAAGCGAAGAGGAACTTGTTGAAAAATCTACCTTAACAGATGAAGAAACAATAGAAGTTATTTCTTCTGAAGTTAAAAAAAGAAAAGAAGCAATTGAGAGTTTTAAAAAAGGCAAAAGAGAAGATCTGGTTAAAAAAGAAAAGGCAGAACTTGAGGTTTTGCAGGCATATTTGCCAGAGCAACTTTCAGAAAAGGAGATAAAAAAAATAGTCAAAGAAGTTATTGAGAAAACCGAAGCTAAAGAAATAAAAGATATGGGAAAAGTGATGGGTGAAATAATGCCAAAAGTTAAAGGAAAAGCAGATGGAAATTTAGTAAGCAGAATAGTTAAAGAGTTATTGTCAACAGAAGCTGAATAAAAAATTATGTCCAATCAACAATTGCTCGGAATTGGGGAATTGTTAAACCAGACCTTTCAAATTTATAAAAATAGAATTGGGGCTTTTCTTGTGATAACGGCTGTTCCCTTCCTTTTTGCTTTCCTTTCTATTCCTTTCCTCCTTTTTTCTTTATTTTTTGGATTGCTATTTGCTTTCCCCGCCTATAGAACCTTTAGTTTTATTTTATTGCCTTTTGTAGTATTGATAGCAATTGCTTATGGAATTGTAATGACTATAATAAGTATCTGGTCATCCATATCTTTACTTTACGTTATCAAAGAAAGAGAGCAAAAAATTGGAATTAAAGAAGCTTTTAATAAAAGCTGGCCTAAAATACTTTCCTACTGGTGGATTTCTATTATAAGTACATTCATTATAATCGGAGGTTATCTACTTTTTATTATTCCTGGAATTATCCTTGCTATTTGGTTTAGTTTGGCAGCTTATGTTTTAGTTTCGGAAGACAGAACGGGAATGACAGCTCTTTTCAGGAGCAAACAACTGATAAAAGGATATTGGTGGAAGGTTTTTTGGAGGTTTCTGGCAATGAGCATTATTATTTTCCTGATTACTCTTGTTGCCGGGTTTATCCCTTTTATTAAAAATATTATTTACTTATTCACAACTCCCTTTTCCATTGTCTTCAGTTTTTTAATTTACGAAAATCTTAAAAAATTAAAAGGAGAAGCGCTATTTGACCCACCGAAAAGAAAGGCAAAGATCGGATTTATTCTAATAGGGATTATCGGAGTTTTATTAATCCCGGCAATTATCATTGTTTCAGTAATATTAGTTTTATTATAAAAACTATAGTAAAATATTTTAGATAGATTAATAATGATTGAAGTTAATAATTTAACCCCGCTTAGCGGGGTTAATAAGAAGTTTTTAAAAGGGGTTGCCAAAATAGTTTTAAAAGGTGAGAATAAAAAAGAAGCAAGGTTATCTATTGCTTTGGTTGGAGAGGGAAGAATAAAAGAATTAAATAAAAAATATCGGGGGAAGAACAAGGCAACAGATGTATTGGCCTTCGGCCAAAATCAAAAATTTCTTGTTCTTCCCGAAAATGAACTGGAATTAGGAGAAGTGATTATTTGCCTCAGAGTAGTTAAAAAGAACGCTAAAAAATATAATATAGCATTTAAAAAAGAATTAGCTCGAGTTTTAATCCATGGGATTTTGCATCTTTTAGGATACGAGCATGAAAAAGATGAGAGAGAAGCAAAAAAAATGGAAAAGAAACAAAAATACTATTTATCTCAAATAATATAATGTCAAAACCTTACATTGTCACTGCTTTAGATATTGGGTCGGGTTCTATAAAAGTTCTTGCTGTTGCCAAAAAACCAGAGGAAGCAAATTTTGAGATTTTAGGGCAGGAACAGAAGTTTTCTTCAGGAATCAGAAAAGGAGTGGTGATTGATGTCCCTAAAGTAGCTCAGGCCATTTCTTTTTTAGTAAGTAAGATTGAACAGGACTGCGGTCAGAAAATAAATGGTGTTTACGCAAATATTGGAGGAGGACATATATTTTGCACTTCTTCTCGTGGCTTAGTTTCTGTTTCCCGAGCTGATCAGAAGATTTCGGAAGAAGATACTGATAGAGTTTTGCAACAGGCCACTCGGACCATTCCCCTGCCCTCAAATAAAGAAATTCTTGAGGTTTTCCCCAAAGAATTTATTGTTGACGGAGAAGGGGGAGTAAAAGAAGCAGTAGGAATGGAAGGGGTAAGATTAGAAGCAGATGTATTAGTCCTTTGCGGCTTTTCTCCTTATCTAAAAAATTCAAACCAGACCATTTTAAAATCCGGGCTTCAGATTAATTATTTGACTCCTGATCCTTTGGCCAGCGCCAGGGCAGTTTTAACCCCTCGTGAAAAAGAACTGGGGGTTTGTGTTTTAGATATTGGAGCGGGTACTACCGGGTTAGCAGTCTTTGAAGAAGGAAATTTAATCCACACTGCTATTTTTCCCATCGGCTCAGGTCACATCACAAGCGATATTGCTATTTTACTTAAAACAGATATTGACACTGCAGAAAAAATAAAATTAGAGTTCGGTTTCTGCAAATCCCTTTCTAAAGCTTCTTCTAAAAAGAAGATAAAAATTACAGGAGAAGAACCTCTTGAGTTTTCTCAGAAAATGTTGGTTGATATTGTCGGGGCAAGGGTTTCTGAAATTTTTGCAATAGCGAATAAAGAATTAAAGAAAATTTCTCGCCAAGGAGTGCTTCCGGCTGGAGTGGTTTTGACCGGAGGAGGAGCAAAACTACCGGGAATTAAGGATTTAGCCAAAAAAGAATTAAAACTCCCTTGCCGAATCGGAGTTTCCCAGATTTCTCCCGGCTTTCAAGAAGACCCGAGCTTATCTACTCTTTACGGACTAATTTTGGAAGGAGTTGATTCAGAAGAAGGTGAAGAAGGAAATTTCCCGGGCTTTTGGAAAAGGATTGCAGAAAAATTAAAGAAATTATTAAGAGTTTTCAAACCGTAAAAATGAAATTTAATACAAAAATAAAAGTTGTCGGAGTTGGAGGTTCGGGAGGAAATGCAATTTCTCGGATGATGAAGTGTAAAATTAAAGGGGTTGAATTGATCGCTGTAAACGCTGATATCCAGGACCTTCAGAGGACGGGGGCCCATCGCAAAGTTAGAATTGGTAAAAATTTAACCAAGGGTTTAGGAACAGGAATGAATCCAGAGATCGGCAGAGAAGCAGCTGAAGAACAAAGAGAGGAGATTCAGGAGGCGCTAAAAGGTTCAGATATGATTTTTATTGCTTGCGGTTTGGGTGGCGGGTGCGGTTCAGGCGCCTCTCCGGTTGTGGCTGAAATTGCCAAAAATTCAGGAGCCTTAACCTTGGCGATAGTTACCAGGCCTTTTTCCTTTGAGGGAATTCAGCGGATAGAGGTTGCCAAAAACAGTTTGAGGAAACTCAAGGGAAAAATTGATACTCTGATTGCCATTTCTAATGATAGGTTGCTTTCAATCTTAGAACCAGAAACCACGGTTTCTAACGCTTTCTGGGTTTGTGACGAAATTCTAAGGCAAGCTGTTCAGGGAATTTCTGATTTGATTGTTCTGCCGGGAATAATAAACATTGATTTTGCTGATGTTAAAGCAATTATGAAAGATTCGGGGTCGGCTCTCTTTGGCATTGGGAAAGCCAGGGGCCCGGAGCGGGCAAAAGAAGCAGCCATGAAAGCTTTAACCTCGCCTTTGCTTGATTTGTCTTGCAAGGGGGCAAAAGGAGTTTTGTTTAATGTTTCTGGAGGGAAAGATATCAGTTTATCTGAGATAGATGAAGCAGCTAAAATTATTACTCAGGAGATTTTACCGGAAGCAAAAGTGATTTTTGGAGCAATTCAGGACGAGAAACTAAAGGAAGGGGAAATAAAGGTAACAGCAATCGCCACCGGGTTCTGAGCGGACGAAGCGAGTGAATCCTTGCCCTCTATGCTTGTTGAATTTCGCTAAAGCTAATTAAAAATTTTAAGCATTTTATTAATCTTGAGTTTATTATATATGAGTTTAAAGGGCGGGGTCCTCGCGAAGTTCTCACTTCGCTCGGACTTATCCACAACTTGAGCGGGCTTGACCCGCTTTTTACATAAGTTAAAATAGAGTAATCTCTTAATTCAAGAATATATATTTACACCTTAGCAGCTCGCAGTGAACTTGTTGTGAACTGAATCAAGGTTTTGAGGAGCGAAGCGAAAGGTTCTTATTTCAAGACTATATATTTAACATTAGCGAAACAAGGTTCTTGAGGAGCGAAGCGACAGGTTCTTATTTCAAGACTATATATTTAACATTAGCGAAACAAGGTTCTTGAGGAGCG
>SDBT01000270.1_pt1 | contig 78391 bp, 110 predicted proteins | sample 2277101 | NCBI WGS metagenome assembly SDBT01 (sample SAMN10404973, study PRJNA504765) | marine sediment metagenome | isolation source: marine sediment core GS10_PC15, 103 cmbsf | place: Arctic Ocean: Southern Knipovich Ridge | collected 2010
GCTTCTCCTTCCCACAGAACGTTTCCGCTACGACCCCTAATCTCAATGTTCATCTCTTCACCTCCAAATGTCGCCGCACCGCTGGCGTCTCCAGAATGGCAACCACAGCGGCACCCGACTTAGCCCGAAAAGTTATCGGCGTATCAAACCACGTAGTCGGGTCCAGCTTGTCCGCATCTGCATGATCCGCTTCCAAGTACTCCTCAGCGTCCTTGCGCGTTGGATAAAGCCGGAGGCATATCATCCTGTCTCCGCGCTTCAAGCCCGTTCCCCATCTACGCGCTGCCATCATTCTCTCCCAACAAGTCTTTTGGCTCGGCCAGCGCCAGCGCCGCGCCGATCTTACAAAGCGCCCGGTAGTACCCCTCGTCAACGTGTCCCCCGCCGACATGTCCTAGCTCGTGGATGATGAGCGCGAGTTGCGCCCCGATATTGTGCGGGCCGAACCACGACCGGCCAAGTTCCGCGAGGTTGAAGGCTACACACCGCGCAGCATAGCTCGCAGCGTGCCCGCCTTCCTGCCGAAACCACGAGACCCGAGCCTCCCAGCCGAAGGCGCGCAGAGACACGCGCGCGACGAGGTCCGCGACCGCCCGATGATCGTCAGTCAGTTCGCTTTCATCTACTCTCTCCGACTCGCCGAAGCGCGTAGGGAAGAGCGCCGAGCTTGACGGGATCGCCTCAGCGTCGCGCATCCGATCCCATTCCTCCCGGGACATCGCCCGCGACGATACGACCGTGAACCCCGCAGCAATGGCGCGGTCTCGGCTCAAGCGGTCATTCGGATCGGCGACGACCCTTTTCTCCCCGTAGCGCAAGTCCGCAACGCGCCGCGTTGTCTCGGGCTTGATCCGTTCGTCCGCCGCCGCGTCTCTCACCCACGCTTCGGATACCTCTTCCTCCGTGAGGTCGTCGGCCGTTGCGTTCAAGACCTCGGCCCGAACATCGCGCAGGAAGGCCGCGGGAACATTGTCCCTGTCGGCGGTGAGCGGCACGCGTTGGCCGATGTCATAGTGGAAACCGTCGCCCGTCTCGACCACGGGAAGCCCCATTTCGTAGAGCGTCCCGACCTCGCCTTCAAGCGGACGATAGGCTTTGATGACTGTCCCCCGCCGGGACTTGCGCAGAATCCCGTCGCCGTTCGCGATCTCTGTCTGCAGGGTTGCCTTGACCTCGGCGAAGGGTTCGCGGGCTTGGACGCGCTCCCCGTTGATCGTCGTCACTATCCCTTCGGGGGGAATGAAGGTGTGAACGACGCGGACGCATTCCGCGATCTCCTCTTTCGTCATGGGCAAGGTCGCGCAAAAGATCGAGCCGTGCGGCGTGCGCCCCCGCCCGTGTCCCCGTGTCCCGTCTGCATTGAAGCGGACGTGCCCCGTCGTGGTGATGATCTCGGCGCTCTGGCATAGGCTCAAGACTTGTTTCTCACCGAAATTGAAGCGCCCGCGCTTCTCGGCGTCCGCGCGCTTGCGCGTGTCGGCGAAGAGGGTCCAAGCGTGACGGAGATCATAGAATCCTTCGGGCGCATCGTCCTCGACAGTCAGTTCCGCCGAGCGCGTCCCGGAGACATGCGCAAGCGTGATCTTGCAGTAGATCACGCCTAGCTCATCGAACGCATTCTGCACCAGTTCACGGACAATCCAGCCCCGCCCTTTCCCCGCGTAGAGCGCGCGGAGTCCTGCGCGGTCAACGTCGAACCATCCCATCACACCTCACCTCCATCTAGCAGTCTCTGAATCTCCTCGGCGATCCGCATCGCCTGTGCCGCCGACTCTAGCCGATAGCAATGATCCCAATCATGCTGAATTCTCGAACGCTGCTTCCATCCACCTCTCCCACTAGGTTCGTATCCCGCAGGGCGCGAGTCCTTCCAGTTGGTGCCCGCGATGAGAAGGCGCCCATCCCTCTCCACCGCGTAGATCGTGTAGCCGCCCCGTGGGTCACCTGCTACAGCGCACCTCGACCAGCCCTCGTCCCACCGCAAAGGAGTCGCCGGGCGCGCGGCGGGAGATGAAACCCGCGCATTGGACTGCGCAGGCGAGAGACCGCGCGCGCTGCCCAGCGGTGTGTTGTAGTGTCCGTCTCTCTGATTCATCTCGGACTCCGCAGCCTACTTCGGCTGACCTACCGCGTTCCAGATGAGATTGTTGAGGCGATCCGCGCGATCTGCCCAAGCCCCCGCGAGTTCGGGAGCGGCCTCGGACCCGATTGCCTTGATCGCGCCCGCCGCCCGGCAGCACGCGGACTTGGCCTCACGCATCGCCTTGACCGCATCGTCCATCGCCTTCCACGCCTTCAGGATTCTGTCACTATTCTCCATCTCTGTCTCCCTCACAGTTCACCTCCCTAGAAGATGTGCGCCGCCGCGTTGTGCATCGAGAACACAAAGTCGTAGTAGTCGGTCCCGTAGTCCGAGCGGTCGTCAAGGTTTGGCATGGCGTCGAGGATAAGGCCCTTGACTGCCTCTCTGATTCTTCCGTTCGCCTCAAAGGTAAGGCGGCGGTCCTGGTTGCCATCAGGCAGGTGGAAAAGCGGAACAAAGCCCGCGTAGTAGACATCAACATATCGCGAACGGCTGAGGCGCGCGGTGCAGCCCCGGAATCCGTTGCGCTTGAGAACGCTGCGGATTGCCTTAGCAACCGCTCTTGCATCCCAGCGCTCAACCGCAGGCTCAACCTTTCGGGCCTTCATGTCTCCGCGCTTTCCCATGACGGCGCAGAGCGCGAAGGCCGTCTCGTTCGCCTCGGCCTTTCTCTCCTCGACCGTCTTCTGTCCCTTTGGCTCTCTCATCTCTGTTCTCTTTTCTCTCGTTCCCCTCATCTCACCCGCATTATCGCCCGCCCGCGCGCCCATGTCCAGAGAATTATGAGAAATTACGAAAGTTTTTTCAGGCCCATCTGCCCACACAGATCGTCTAACGGCGGCACTCTACCACGGTGGCCAGCTCAGGACTTGTCGGACTTGGCCTGTTTCCGGGACATGCGAGCGGCCCGCGTCAAACAGGCTGTGCGGCAGAACGGCGACAGAAACTCGCCCGCCTGCTTGGCAGCATCCTTGATCATCTCCACCTGCTCCGGCGTTCCCGTGAACGTGATTGGCGCGCACAAACGCTCGGCCCTCGGCTTCTTGTTGCGGCTCATGTCATGCTCCTTTCCCTACCATCCAGCCCATTCGTCCCTGTCATCGTCGTCAGTCCCCCCATGCGGGAGGTATATTCCGATGTCCTCGGCCGTTATCCCGCGATCTTCCCCTTCAACCGCCTCACCCTGCGTGGGGCGCTCCACATCAATCATCCGCGCATTCTCGGCGGCCTTCTGTGCAAGAGCTACCGCGTCAAGCGTGTCGTCGTGCTCCATCGCGGGGTAGCCAAGAAGCTCATCCCGGTAAGTGTTGAGGCCAACCGTTTCCTGCGCTGCTACCCGAAGCACCCCCTGTTGATGGCGAAATCCTAGTATGCGAAAACGCGCAGGCTTGTTGTTCTTGACCGGGTCAGATGTGACGGCCTCGGGGCAGCCCTGTTCAATCAACTGTTTCTGCATCCAGTTCTGCACGCCCACATCCTCGACAACAACGAGTTCAGGACGAAGATCGTTGCGCAGTTTCAGAATGCGTCCAATCTGCTCCGGGAACGGCACACGGAAGCGCACCACGTCACGCAGAAGAGTGAAGTTGTCATGTATCTCAAGCACAGAGACGGCTGTGTAATCGTTTCTGCCTTGCTTGCCCGATGCCGGGTCCACGCCGAGGATGATTGATGTGGCGTCGCTTGTGCGCGCATGGGACACTTGCAGCCACCCAGCTTTGCAAACTATGTCATCGTCCGCAATGGCACGCAGGAAAAACCCTCGGGCAAACTCCGCCGTAGGCATCTTCCCCTGGAGTGCTTTCAGCCTTTCAACCGTCCAGTATTCGGGCCACGGACTAACAAGGTCTTCCGTCACAACGCGCTTGAATGTTGCTGGCTTCTTTTCGGCATCAAGGCCACCCAAGAGACTGGACAACAGATCGGCATTGTGCCAAGTCGTTCCTGTGTACCACAGACGGAAAGCGTTGTCGGGCTCAATCATCGGGAAAAAGACGCTGAAGAATATCTGGATCACCATCTTACGTGATCTCGGCTGCCGAATAGCATTCTGTACCGTCACGGGATCATCACACACCACCAAGTCCGCCCGTCCCCCCGCCTTGGCCGAAAGAATCCCGCCTCCGTGAACCGTGGGAATGCCCGACTGCCTTGCAGACCTCACCACCGTAAACCGGGTCTGTGACTGTGAACGGTCCGGCGCGAACCGAACCCACGGATACGCGCGCTGTACTGCCGGGTCTTCCAAGATGGACCGAATTACGGGAACGAGCCGAGACGCGGCATCGTCCGTTGCCGCCACGATCTGGACGCAGATATTCGTGTCTCGGATGATCTCCCACGCTACACGGGCAAGGGCCTGCGTCGTCTTTCCGTGCCCTCGCGGAACCGCCATAACCATATAGGGATTGCGCGTCCACGCACGCTGCATGTCGCGATGAAGCTGCGCCTGAACAATGGGCCTGTTCCTCCTGTCGCGGACAAACAGTTCAATGAAGGCGCTGGGATCGCTCAACGCGATTTCGGCAGCGCGGGAAATGACGCCTTCATATGCTCTGCGCTCGTCCAAGTCCATGTCATGCCCTCGGGTCAAAGGAACTGAACTCGGGGCACCGTTGATCGTCCCGCATGAGGCTGAACGGGCGGAAGACCACAATGGCCGACGGGAACGGCGCAGGGGCCAGCGCCTTGCCATCCAGCTCAAACTTGATCCGCCCCTTTACGAAGCGCACCTCGGCCGCGCTCATAACGAACTCGTGGAAGAACCGCGTATCAGTCCTCGCCGGTATCAAGCACACGACCGTGGCACCTTTTCTCGCCGAGTCAATCGCTTTGCGCAGCCAATCCCGCAGCGTGCCGCGCCCAAACGGCGGGTTGCAGAAGCACGTCTCCTTGCCCCAGTCCTGTGCCAGCCCGTCGTCCTCCGTCGTGTAGTACCGCTCGCACTTGTAGTTGTCGTCTGTCGCGCACACATCGAGCGTGAAGTGGAACTCGTTGTCCAGCTTCTCGAAGAGCCAGTCTGGCGTCTCCCACTCCACAGACTTGTGTGAGAACGCCGTGCCGTTCGCGCCGAAGAACTTGTCAGGCATGGATGCCTCCAGCGTTGATGCTATTCATTTTGACCCGCGCCTCACGAGGACTGCGCCGCCCGTAGCTAACTGGCAATTGTCGAGGCATCGACCAGAATCCAGCCACGGGCACAGAACTTCCCAATCCTTGGGCGTGCCGTCAGAATGGCATTTGGCCGCATTGTTGATTTCCGCCACAAGGGTGATGTTGAGCTCCTTCAGACTGGCCCGGGCACCTGCATCAAAGGCTTCTGCCAACGCCGCTTCGTGAGATGCGATGGCCCTGTCATCTTCGAGGTAGGGATGCGCGTGAGAAACGACTGTCTTGGGGCTATCGCGCCAGACTCCCCACAGCCTTTCCAAGCTCTCCTCGCTTATCAGTTCGGGTTGGCTCATTTCTGCTCTTTCAGCTTCGCCCAGTAGTCAACATCGGTCAAGTCCACGCCTTCGGGCGGTGCTCCCGGTTCCGTGGCGGCACGATCCAGAAACTCGCCCGCATCCAGGGTTGCCGCCTCATGTTGCAACTCAAGGTCATACGGCTTCACGACGATGCCGCGAGCCTCAAGCAGGCTGATGATGATTGCGAGCGTGACGCCAAAGTCCTCCTGACTTGGCGCCCAAGCGTGCAGAAAAAATTGTCGGGAGAGTTCCCAGTCCACAATGATGTCTTGCGTCTTTTCAGGCATCCTCGTCGCCCCGCAAACATACGCGCACCGCCCACCACGGCATGATGATCCACGACAGAACCTCGGGCAGAACCCACAGCGACATAGCGCGGCAGAACTCACCCATCGTCGTCCTCCTTACTCGCCTCAATGAACCGGCCAGCTACGCGCACCGCCAGCTCGGCGTCCTCACGCAGCTTTCCCGGCTCCTTTCCAATTGCCTGCGCCTGGACAGTGACGCCTTGCATCAGGTTTATCTGCACCTGACTCGCGGGCATCTTCTGCATGTCCAACACGAGCTTCGCGATAACCTCAATGGCCTTCAACGCAATCCGGGGGTCGCTGCTATCCACCAAGGCAAGGGCCTTTCGCATGGCGTGGACAAAGCCAACATTCATAACATCGCGACCCGCGCTGCCAGGGTCTTTCGCATAGCGCCCCACAAGGAGCTTCACGGCAGGCTTTGTGCGCAGATACTTGATCGCCGACTCCTTGATGCCGAACCTCGCCGCTATCTCGGCGGCAGTTGCGCCGTGCGCGGTCATGCAGGCGCACTCGATCTCCAGCGGCGAGGCTTTGACAGGCGCGTCTTGGACTTGCACATCAAAGGGCACGTCCTCGGGCGCGACTACCTCGGCGTCGTGCGGCATCAACGCCCCCACAACGAGCACAGCAGGTTGCCGAGAAATGATCCCGCAAAGACAGCAACCGACACCGCAACAAGATGTATCCAGTCTTCGCGGCTCAAATTCCCGCCTCCAAGTAGTTGACCCACGCCTCGGACAAAAACGCCGAACAGCCTATCCGCGCGAACTCACGGTTATCGGCCACGGCCTGGTAGCACGTCAGCCTGTACGCTGTATGTGCCCGCTCAATGGCCTCGACCGCAACGCCCGCTTTGCGCAACGCGCACCACGCCGCCTTTGCCTTGTCGCGGTTATCATGGTGCTGGTACGCGCCCCAGAACAGTTGAAACTCAAGCTCCCATTGCACATCCGCTTGCACGGGATTCAGCGGCCTGCTTTCTAGCGGCGCTGGGTAGCGCGCTCCTCGATTGGACCGGCGATAGCCGACCATGTATGAGGTTATCAGGATTGGCAAGATCACCTCGCCATAGAGCGTGCCGCCGACATCGTATTGCCGCGCGATCCCCTGTGACTCAATCTCAGGCAGTAGTCGCGCGAACAAAATCGCCGCGCCGTCATCATCTGGCAAGGCTATCTGCGCCAGCGTTGTGGCGTCCCACACAAAGCGGGCCTTGGGGCCTGCCGCCGTCATCAGCGCAAATAGGGCGAAGCGCAAGTCCCAGTCGAGGGCGCGTATAGCGGGGTCGCGCATAACGAGGGGGCCAACCTCAGCGACGCCCATCACAACACCTCCAGCCTCGCCACTACGGCGGGCAGCGCAAGGTACGCCTCCAACGCGTCCTGAAAGATGAACGACTTGCAGACGTGCTTGTCTCGAACCTCTCGAAGCCACGCAAGCCCGGCGTCAGTCTCGGCCACCTCGCGGATCGGCATCCGCCAGTAGGGTGAGCCACGCATCGGCACGGTGATCTCGGCGGCTTCGTCAGGGTCCATCAGCAGAGCGCCTCGATCACCATCTTTGCCTTGGCCGCCGTCAAGACCTTGATCATGCAGTCGAGGCAGCAATCCGCGGACTCGCTCTCGTCCCATGCCATGAGATTCACGCGAAGCGTCGGAACCCAGTTGGGGTCTCCAGCGGTCTTGCAGGCCTCTGTCAACTCTTCCTTGTCCATGTAGTCCTCTGGCGCGGCGACCTCAGCCTCCGTTTCAGGCACCTCCCTCTTGCAGTAGTCACAGAACGTCTTCTCCATCACAGTTCCCCTTTCTCATGCAACCGATCCAGCAAGACCATCTCCAGCTTTGACCGCAGATACATCTTGCCGCGATACGACCACCGCCCGTTAGTCGGCTTGCCTCCGACGACGCCCAACTGCTGGCCGACCGACAGCAAACCGGATTGCGGCTCAATGCCGTTCTCCCACAGAATCACGATGTCTGCAAATTTCCACGGCGAGGTCTCGCGCGTCTTCTCGGCAAAGACCCTAGTGTCAGTGCCAACAAACGCCTCCCCCCGCTTATGCTTGCCGCGGAAAGAGAGCTTGAGGCGCGTTGTAGAGTGGAAAGGGAACCCGCCGCCGCCAGGCGTGCCTTCGGTCGGCCCGAACCTCACGCCGATAAAATGGATCACGTGGTTGGTGACGAGGTAGATCGACTTGGACTCATTGATGAGCGCGGGAATCCGCTTCCGCAGCCCTTCCTTCACGGCGCGCGCCTTGGAGCCGACGGTCCGTTCGCCGTAGCCCTTCTTCTCCTCCTCCGCAGTCGTCAGCGCGGCAAGCGAATCCAAGGCGAGGAAGACCCGCTGCCCGCTGCTGAAGGCCCGGTCCGCAAGCTCGAAGTGCTCCTCAACCGTGTTGCTGCCCGATTCAATCTGGCGGTAGGCCAAGGCGTCGTTATCGATTCCGATAGCCGCGCCCAACTCCTTTGTATAGGACTGCTCCGAGTCCTCAAGAATGCACTTGTAGCCTGCGCGCTGCGCCGCCGCGATAAACGTGTAGACGAGCCAGGACTTGCCGGTGGACTTGTGGCCGAACATCTCCATGATCTTTCCAACCGGCATCCCGCCGCCAGATAGGCGGCCTGACATGGCCCAGTCCAGCGAGGGGATGCCCGTGGACAAGAACTCCGTCGAGACGATGCCCGAGGCCATGCCGAGGCCCAAGTCCTTGAAGAGGTCTATCGGCGCGTCCTTCGCTTTGCTTTTTGGCTTGGCCTTACCTGTAGCCACTCTTCTTATCCTTTGACCCGCCCCATCGACCGTGAAGGTTTATGTCCTGTTGATCTTGCAAAAACCCAAATCTGAACAGCGCACCACAACTTGGGCAGTAGAGCTTTCCTTGATAACCCGCGGGCCGTGCCTTCGGCAAAACGTAACCACAGTCTGGGCAGGTAAAACTCCATCCCTTCTTGCCTAATTTCATTCCCCCGCGTATCAACCGCTTTAGATGGGGGTCCTCATCCTTACCCATGTGAACCTCTCTCCTCCCCGCGCTGCCGCGCCGACAACTCGCGCAGATCAAACCCGCGCTCGCGAAATGCCTGCACCAGCGCCTTCAACTGACCCGCCAACTCCTTCGCTTTCAGATGCGTTTCAACCGCTTCAGCGTAGGTTGGGTGGCGCAAAATCGCGGCCTTCACCGCCGCCTCGGTCAGCTTTTTCGCTGCACCTGACCGAACCTCTCGGTCCAGCTTTGCGCGGCAAACGTCCATTTCGTACTCGCGCTTGCCCTCTAGCCGGTCCGCCATTGAACACAGCACGCCCACCCATGCAGCCTTCGCGGGCTGTCTCGCGAGCTCGGCGCCTACCATCGTCTCCTCAATGCCAAGCTCTAGGTTGGGGTTGATCTTGTACTCGACGCCTCCCACCGCGAACTCTATCAGCGGTAGGTCGCCGCTCCAGAAGCGAAAGCGCTTGGGCACTACGACACCCCCGCCAGCGTGTGAAAGACCGAGAAACTGCCATCATCTGCCCGCGCGTCATTCAGCAGGCCTGATAGCAGCGCCACGGCCCGGCCCCGGTACTTTTCAAGTCCCGGCATCGCATTTGAGAGCCGAACCGTTTGGACATGCGCGAGCTTGGCGACGGCAACCAGCATGTCGGGCAGCATAAAGTCCGTCGCTACCCTGCGTATGTTCAGGGTTGCCTCGTCTGTTCCGGCAGCGTCGCGCGACTGTAGCCGCAGCGACAGCACGCCCTGCGGAACCTCAAGCACGAGGATCAGCGGCACGCGGCCATGCGAGATCGCGATCTCGGGCAGGACGCGCACCTGATCCGCCGTTCTCGGGAAGCCGTCCACAAGAATGATCTCCTCCTCGCCAGCCGAAGCGTCCGCTACGAGACCCCTAACGAACGCTTCGGAGAAACCGGGCGCGGCAGGATTATCCGAGGTGGCAAACGCAGCGGCCCCCCACCTAGAGCGGCAAATCCTGCCAGGGTAGAGGGCGCGGAAGCCGTTCATGCTGTCGGCGGCCCCTATGAAGGTGGACTTGCCTACGCCTGCGCGGCCCGTGACACCGACGAGGAGGTTCACTTGTGCCTCTCTTTCCGCCGCTTACGTGTGCGGCGAAGTTTCTTCTGCTTCTTTTTGCACGCCTTTTGGCTGCCGCGTTTCTTGCGTCGGCCCATGCCTCAGCCCTTGTGCGCCTTCTTGCGCTTGCACTTGCCCGCCCACTTGCAGTTCTTGCAGAAGTCGTCGCCAGGCTCGAACTCGCCTACGCAGGTGGGCTCCTCGTCCGCGTCCTCGGGAACCGGCGTGCCCACGGTCTTGTCCGCTGCGGCAGGCTCCTCAACCAGTTCCGCCTGCTCGATTTGGCTGCGGCGGTTGCCCTTGACCTCGCCGCCCTCGTCGGCCAGCGCCGCCTGCACGCTCGGCGGGAATGGGGCGGGCTTGACACCGGCCAGGTCAATCTCGCTCGGGCTGGCGGCGGCGCGTGCCGCATACTTGTCTGAGGGCTGTGCGTTCGGATCGAACTCAATGATGATGTCGCGGCCGATCTTCGGGTCCAGAACCTTGCCGTACTCGTCATCGTCCGTGATTATCGCGGTGGCGCGGACATAAGCGGTCGAGGGTGCGGGCCAGCGCTGGAGCTTGGTCGGTATGTTCGGATCATCGCGATCCGCTGCAATCTGCATGTTGAACTGCGTCGTGGCCCGCATCCGCTTTCCCTGTTCCTTCTCGCGCTTGTCGTCCGATCCGGCAAGCTGGGCTGCCTCAATGCACGCAAGGCAGCCTTCCCCATCGCATAGAATCGGCGGACCCTTGCCGAGAAAGTGCACCGTCTCCTCAATGTCCACTAACTCCTCCCCACTCGGCAGCTTCCACGTCACGACGCGAATCCGGTTCTTGCCCTCCTTCGGCTGCCAACGGCCTCCCGACATCCGTGCCTTCACCTTGCCTCGCTTCGCCTTCAATGCCTTCAAGTCAACGCCCATCGTCATGCCTCCTTCTTCTTGCTAGTGTCCTCCGGCAACTGCAACGGGTTCGTCTCGCCAAAGTCCTTGACCAAGGCGTCGAGCCGTTGCGCGAGCAGCGTCTTGAGCTGGTCGTAGCCGGTTCCGTCGTCCTCGGCCTCGGCGCCCACATCGAACCGCGCCGACTGATAGTCGCCGAGGTTGATCGTGACGCCTATAGCCGCCTTGATCTGCGTAACCTTCAACGCCGCCGCAATCTGTTTGTCCTTCATCGCTTGCCTCCGTAGTGCATAATACGCCTCGCGGCGCTGGCTTTCAATGCGTCGTCTACGAAGAATTCGTTGGGGCACGACCAGTCCTCCCCCCACGACACGTCAATCCGCATCGGGAACTTCATCCACGCAAGCTCCTCGTAACTGTCGATCACCATCACGCGGTAGAAGACCTCAACGCACCGGCGCAGGTCGTCGGCACGGTACAAGTCCGCCACAACATTATCGTGCATCTCGATCATGACGCGACCAATCTTCTCGGCGCGCAACGCAGCATCCACGCGAATCATGGCCCACAGCGTCAGGAGGCGGTCGGCGTTGGAGATGGGGAAGTTCACGGCCTGGCGAAGGGCCTCTTGGACTTCCCCGTATTTTGACGACCACACAGCGGGAAGGCGGCGTAACTGCTTCCAGACGGAATCAACCACCCCACTCTCCATAACCACGCCGTGCTGCACCTTGACGAATCGAGCCGCGCCCTTGTTGGTCTCGAACCAGCGCGCAATGAACGACTCCGCCTTGGCCTGTGACACTTTCAAGTCCTCAGCCAGCTTCTTCGGTCCTTCACCGAACAGAATGGCGTAGTTGATCGTCTTCCCGCGGTCGCGTTGCTCCTTAGTAGGGTGCTCAACCTCAAAAGCGTCTCGCGCCGTGAACCCGTGCATATCCTCACCGGACCGGTACGCGCGGATGATCCGCTCATCGTTTGCGAACATGCCAAGAAAGCCGAGCTGCGACTGGCTGTAGTCAGCGGACACTACGAGGCCGCCCAACTCGGACGGAACGTACAGCCCCCGAATCTCCGGCAGCTTCTTGACGTTCGTCAGATTGGGGCGGCTGCACGAGATTTGGCCGGTCACCGTCGCGGCTACGGAGAAGGACGGATGAACTCTACCGTCCGTCTCGGCCAGCTTTGGCAGCGCCTGTACGAACGTAGAGTTGCGCTGCGTAAGTTCCCTCGCTTCGTCCAGTAACCGGACAACGGGATGGTTGATGTGTATGAGCGCCTTTTTCGCGGTAGACCGTTTGCCCGTCTTCGGTGTCTTCACCACGCAACGAAATCCGAGATATCGGCGGTCGAATAGGACTGCCGCCATCTGGTCTGAGCTGCGAATGTTCAGAACGCGGCCCGTGTCACGCTCCCACCGCCGTACAGCTTTGTGTGTCCTGATCTGCGCCACGAGCTTGGCATACTCCGCCTCCAGCGCGACGGACACAGGGCCTACCTTGTCGAGGTCTACGCGCACGCCCTCGTACCCTAGCCGCGCAAACACTAGCGCCGCATCCAGCAGCATCCGCTCCAGCGGGTGTTTGGGCAAGTCCTTTGCCAGCTCGTGGGTTGTGTGCGCGTCGCCCGCGTTGTAGGGCAGAAGCTCCTCGAAGGAAATGTCGGCGAATACCTTGCCCTTGGCCCTAGCCTCCGTCTTGACGCGCTCAAGCACGGCGAGGTCGTAGCCAGCCCATTGTGGATAGTGGCGGCGAACAAGGTGTGACAAGTCCTTCGGCGCGTTCTCGTCGGCCAAATGCGCCGCGATCATGGTGTCCCGCGCGAACCCGGGCCAGACACCGCAGAGCTTGCGCGTCCATAGCGCCTCAAAGTTCGCGTTCTGCGCGACGAGACGCGGCGGGTCGGCCACAGCCAGCTTTCGGATCGCGCCAGCCACAATGTGCTCGGCCCTGGCAGCCACGGTCCAGACCTTGCCGTTGCGCATACCGGTCAGCGCGACGGACCGCAATTCGTGCAGGCGCGGCTCAAGGCCCGTCGTCTCGTAGTCTATGGTGACCATGCCGTCCATGTCGGCAACAACGGACGCGAACTCGGGCTTGCTGCCAATCTCGTAGTACGGTATGGACGGCTTGTAGACCAGCCCGCGCAAGTTCCCTACCAAGTCCGTCCAGTATGGTTCGGCACCCAATGCGCGCAGGATCGCGGCGGGGTGCCGGATCGCGGCAATGGGCGGGAAGGTGTCTGTTGCCGGCTCTATCATCAGCCCTTCCCACTGCATAATGCCTTTGCGCGCCTTGCCCTTGACCACAAACGTCAGCGCATCCAGCGCAATGGCGCCCAGCGCGACGACCAGCTTAGGCTTGTACCACTTGATTCGCTCAACAGCGTTAGCGACGCAGCGGCGGGCCAACGTCTGGCTTTTCGACAGAGGCTTGCGGCAGGCATTGTCCAAAAGGGTTCGCGCAGAGTCGTAGCCGTGATGTTTCAGCGCGGCGCGTAGTAGCAGGCCCGAGTCGCCAACAAATGGTTTGCCGTCGCGGTTCTCCAGCTTGCCAGGCGCCTCACCTATCAGGGCGAGTTCCATTGTACCACTGGCGCAGGCAGCGGGCGGGACGGGCCTACAAGTCGCGCGGGCAAGGCAGTCCTCACAGGCGGGCCAGATAGGATCGCGGGCAGTGCTCACAGACCCTCAGTGTTGACCGTATTCATTTTGACATCCTCACAAGGACGGCGCCTTTGTCAAGCGGGCAGTCATCCTCGGGCTTCAGCGAAGGCGCGCAGACCTTATCAAGAATGACACACACGCCCTCGTCGCAGAAGTGACAGTCTTCGAGAATCGTCTTGATCCCCAACTCCTCCAGCGCGGCTCGGGCGGCATCCACAGCGACATCATAGATGATATCAGCGGCATCGCCCTCGTCGCCCTCGTGGACAAGCACGGCATTCAGGCCAATTGTGATAATCGCATCATCGCTCAAGGGTTCAGGCTTCATGGCTCCCTCCGAATGTACAGTACAGACATCCCCCCGCTCACGCCTGCACCCCCTCCATCAATAGGCTCGCCTTCAACACGGCGTCAGGCTCCAGCTTCCGGCTCGTCAAGATCATGTCTGCGGACGCCAGCAACAGGACGTGCGCGACAGCCTCCTCCAGCCCGTGCCGTTTCGCAATCCGCTGCGTAGCAGCGTCCAACTCCTTGCCGCAATCGAGGATAATTTTGTTGAAGGCGCTACTTTCGCTTGCCACGGCACAGGCTCCAGAACGCGCAGTACTTTTTCGCACACCACTTGAACGAATGGTTGGGCGGGTAACTGCCTCTGCGCATCCCGTCCACCGCCGCGCCGATCCTGTCCAGCACGGCTTGCGGCGGCAAGGCAGGCGCGCCCACAGTGCTGACCGTGCCCGACGGGTTCAAGCGAACGATCCTCACCTTGTCGCGACCAAATAGATGCGCGTAAAAGCCTAGCTGCAAGTCGTCGGCCACGTCCTGGCGCGTGCGGCGGACACGTGAGAACTTGTAGTCCACCACCTCGTTGGCCGTCACAATGTCCACCTTGCCTGTCACAATGCAGTCGCGGTCAAAGTCCAGGAAGCGCCGCTCCTCCACAAACAGCGGCTTGAACACCCGGCCATAGCGGCTATGGTACTGGAAGAGCAAGACGAGCAGCCGCTTGCGGTCCTTGTGGCTGATGCCGTTCTTTGCCGCGACGGAGGCAAGCACAGGCCTCATGGTTGAGAACGGCGGCGGTGAACCGGTCTTCATGATCCGGCGGTTGTACGGCTCAAGCACGGCGTGGCCGGTCGAGCCGAGGAGGATCGGGTAGGATGGCTTTGATGGCACGCGCCGAACCTCCTTGAAGAAAAACTGCGAGGGGCAGCCAATGTAGGACACCACGGAGGTTATGCGGAGGGTGAGGCTCATATGGTCACTCCATTCCGACGATCTCGTAGTTGGTCGCGCCGAAGCGGAAAGGCATGATGAGCCAGCCTTTGTAGCGGAGATGGACTCTCTGGCCCATCTTCTGGGTCAACGCGCCCCACAATACCGGATCAGGCACGCTAACCTTGAGCGGCTCCCGGTAGACCAGCCCCGACTCGGCGGCAAGGCCAATCCAGACTTCGTTCGTCTTCCAGATGACGCCTTCGCGCGCAACCTCTGTGACATGGCCCACGAGTTCACCCTGTGAGTAATCCTCGCAGAGGCCTGTCGTCGCCGGGATCGTAAAGGCCGACAAAAGAAACAACAGCAACGCCCCGCCTACGCTGCCAAAGCCGGCGCCGATGACAGTCCAGTCAGGAGCACTATACCGGTTAGCCTCCCTGAATTCCATGCACAAGCAAAATACGATCCAACTTACCAGTAGTACCATCGACAATACAATCCACCACATCTCATGTCCCCTTTCGTAGGGTAGAACGCACGAGCGCGGCCATCCTTTCACCACCAAGCGACGCCGGGTCCGCGCCGTCAGGCAGCTCGCACACTAGCGGCCTCGCCCCCGCCTCGGCGAGGTTGTGAATGGACCGCTGCACGCATACAGACGCCGAGGTCAGCCCTCCGTCCGGCGCCAGCACCGCGACCGCCGACAGCTTAGCAACCAGCACCGCCTGCGCGCGCGACACAGACGAGCCGAGGTAGGCAAGGCCGTTGCGTACTGTCATCGCGTCAAACACGCCCTCGACCAGTATGGGCGGGCCATCATCCTCTAGCCAGCGCAAACCGTACAGCACCGTAGACCGTGGGGGCCAGCCCTCAGCTACAGGCGCGGTCCAATACTTGCCGCCGCGCACAGGCCTGTGCCGTGTAAAGCGGGCCTGGTACAGTTCCACCTTGGCCTCGCGCGAGAAGAACGGGATCATGATGGCGAAGGCGAAGAATGGCTCGGTCGAGTAGCCGAGGCGACGGCGGCGCATCTCGGCGGTCGAGAGGCCGCGCCCCTTGAGGTAGGTGGTCAGCGCGCGGGACTGAACGCTGGTGTCGCCAAGCGGGTGATAGCCGGAAATGGTGCGCGCCACAGGCTCAGGTGCCGCGTTCTGCCCAGCGTCAAGTCCAGCGAACGCGAGGGCGTCGGGCGCGGGCTTGCCAAACGGGTGCTTGAGGACGGGAGCCGGGCCGCCAGCGCCGCAGCGCACGCAGTTGTAGCGTCCGGTAACAGGGTTCCAGCCAAAGTGATAGTTGATGTCCGCGGGCCAGCCAGCGTCCTCGCAGTAGGGGCACTGGTAGAGATAGAACCCGCGCGGGTTCGGGCCGTGGTATTCAGGCTCCTTTGGGAGGCGTATTTTCCGCACCGCCCTTCTTCAGACGCCAGTAAAACGCGCCACGAACCGGGCCTATCCGCACAGTGACTACCTCGCGGATACACACAAACGATGGATCGCGCAGATGATTCAGAACCTTGCGCGTCGTGGTCAAGGGAACCCCGCTTCCGTCCGCAATCTCTCTGACACTTTGTGCGAAATCGTAGGACATGGCATCTTCCACCGCCTGCACCGCCCCAGCGAATCTCAAATGGCCTGCCATGCCTAGCCCCAATCAGGCTCCTTTGGGAAGCGTATTCTTTGTCCTCACGAGGACGGCGCCGTCCACAATCTCGTCGCACGGCTTGCCAATCAGGCCAGGACAAGCCGTCAAACTGAGGCCGTCGTGCTGCGGTTTGCTTTCTCCATCTTTCAGATTGCAGTAGCAGCACTCGCAGAGAAAAGGACACTCAGAGGAATACCTGTCTCGCGTAAACTCTACGACCCGCGTAACACCCAACTCCTCCAGCGCGGCGTGAAAGCCAACGCCGAAGTCCCAATGACTCAATGGTCCAGCGCCAGCGTCACGGTGCGCCTTATTGTGCTCGCGGTAGATCGCTTCCTCTCGTTCCTTGCTCACAAGGTCTTCAGTGTTCATGGGCTCTCCTCCGGCGTGTTCCCCAAGAGCGGCAAGTTCGGTGCTTCGGTGCGAAGCGCCTTGATGCCCGTCGCCTCTATCTTCGCGCCAATGAACGCTTCGATCTCTCCCTTCGCATCCCGCACTGTCTCTTCGCAAGCATCGCTGAAACGGTCCATGATGAAGGGCATATTGGCGTCCACTTGCTGGGCCGCGACGCCCATGTCGATAGCCAGTTGTTCCAAGGCCCGTTTGCCGACAGGCTTTCCTGCCTCAGCGAGGCGCCTGAGCCTCTTCTGGAGCTGGCGCATCTCGGCTACGGCAGTCTTCGTGTGTGCCTTGAACTCATCGTAAGTCTTGCGCGCTCTTGGCGTTTCCGGGGACTCCCCTGCGTCAATGAGCTTGCCTTCAGGCCCCCGGTAGTACTTGAGCGTGCAGGGAACACCGATCGAGTTGATACTCGTCAGCAACTCCGATAGCTGGACGGGCGAGAGGCGAATCTCTGCGATCATCTTGCCGCTGAATGCGCGCTCGGAATGAAGAGACCGCACCCGCTCGGCCTGGCTGATGGTGAGCGTGATAAAGTTGTGGTGCCGAACGCTCGACCCGAACAGATTGATTCCGTCTCCGCCACAACTGCTCTTGTGCAGAGCCGCCATACCAAATGTCGGATGCTGTTCTCTTTCGTCAGCGTAGTCGTATGGCTCTTTCACAGCGCCGCCTCCCGCCAGTCCCGCATCGCGCGGTGAACAGCAACCTCCGACACCCCCAGCCTGTTTGCCGCCTCGGCTTGCGACTCGCACCCGTCAAGCTGTAGAACGGCCCGGACGATCTGCCCGTCAGAAGACCCGGCTGGTGGAAGGTCCGGGCCGACGAATAGAGATGCAGGATCGTCCGGGCTCAGTGTATCTGCTATCGCGGGGTCTATGGTGACGCTACGTCGTCGCCCCACTACTCGCCGCAACCGGTTCCACACCACGGTCTTGGCGAAGCTAAAGTCCTGGCGCGTCGGCCTGTCCATATCGTAGGCTCTGCGCATCCCGTTGAGCAAGGCCATGTAGGCTTCCTGCGCCATGTCGTCCACGCTTATGGGCTGCCGCGCGAACTGTTTTGCGGCGCGCTTCACAATGGGGTCAAACCACCAGCCTCCGTAGGTCATATGTCCATCCTCCTGTAGCCGTCGCGTTCAAGCGCGGCGTCGTCCCACCAATGTTCCGGCATCATACTATGAACCTTGCCCGCTGACCACCCGTGTTTGCGGCGGAAAGTTTTGCGGCGGTCGCGTGTGCCGGGGTCCGCGATCTCGCCTGAGAAAACGCCCGCAACGAACTCGGCGAACGCCTCCAGTGAGCCAGTCACCCAGACGCGCGATGCACATAGAAACTTGTCCCTCTGCGTCAGCGCGACACGAGTAGACCACGCGCGCCGGATCACGTAGTGGCAGACGCCGCTGTTATGTGCAAAGGTCTTGGCGAAGTATTCGACCACGGCGCTCTTGTCCTCCAACGCTGGCGCGGTTTATTCCTAGTGCTTCTCTTGATGTACGAGTGCGCACGCTCGCTTATGGCCCTCTCGGGCTTCCGCCGGCGTTGAGTAACGCTCGCAGTACTCCCCCAAACTGCCCTTGTTGAAGAATACCATCGTCTCGAAGAGGAGCGGCGGACCATCACCAAACTGACAGTTCAGGCCCAAGAACACGGTTGAAATCTGGCTCCCACAAATAGTGTCTAGGGCTACTCGGCGCGCGTCCGGGTCTTCACCGTCTTGCACCCACTGCCCCCTGCTGGTGAGCTTCACTTCGTCCCTCTCCTTGTCCCATGTGTAGTATTGGCTCATCTTTTCCTCCCAACAATGCCTTGCATCACTGCCAGCCTAGTACCCGAAGAACGCCCGCGTTTCGCGCGGCCACACCACGCATGTCCACCGCCACGGCCGTATCAGCAGCCACAGCGCTGCGAGCGTCGTTTGCCACCGCGCAGGGGGTGGCGTTGGCACAGGCAGCTTCGCGTACTTGAGTTCGCGCCAGCGCACCTCGCCCGGCACCAGCAAGTCAATGGCCTGTTTGCGCAGCCGCTCCTGGTTGTCGGCCACGGCGACTTTGACAGCGCGGTTAGCGGTCACCACGCCCAGCCTCAGCTCGTTCAGCGCGAACGCCTTGGCAGCCTCCCTCATCAGCTTCGTTGCTCTGTGCATATCAGCCCACCTCCTCTTCAAGGCGCCAGCGCAGCCTAGTCGCCAGCCGAGTATATGCCTCGTCATCCAACTGGTCCTCGACCACGACCTTCCAGTCCTTATCGTCCTCGATCTCCGCCTTCAGCACTTTGCCGAACCAGCGGTCGCGGGCGCGGCCAGCCTCGGTCTTCTCCTTGGCGGCGGCGGGGTCGGTCATTTCCTTGACGCGATCCTCGCCGTCCTGGTTTGCTTTGATCTGCCGCTCGGCCTGCGGTATCGTCTTCTCCCCCGCTTCAACCTGTTTTGCCAGCGCCTTGTCCGCGGCCAGAATCGCCTGCGCTTTGTAAATGTAGCCCGGATTGACCCGTACCTTGTCAGCGACGATCTTGGCTGCCGAATTCGGGGCCGTATCGGTGGTTTCATCGCCTGTCCCTGAATTAGGCGTTGAATGGGCCTTCTTCCGCTCAATATAGGCCTTTCGCTTGGCGTGCGCTGCCCTCAGCCGAGGGCCGTCCTTCGCCTTCTCCTTCGGGTGCAAGACTCTTGCAGCCCACATAGCGCGTTGAGATTCCGTCATGTGCCGGCGTATGAGATTGTGGCTGACAAGGAAGTCCAGCAGGTCTGCTTCCTTGCCGTGCCATTCCTGCGTCTTGACAGCAATACCCAAGACCTCGCAAGCCTCGGCGCGGTGCTTGCCGTCGATGATCTTGCCCTTGAACGTCAGGCACGGCACAAGCTGGCCGTTTGTAAAGATGTCCTCGCGCAACGCCTCGCAGTCGTCGTTGGGCATCGTCGGGAATTCCTTCGCCAACGGGTGAATCGGAAACCGCTTGATCTTCTTGCCCATTATGTCCTCCCAGTAGAATCTAGGGCCGCGCTTTGGACACAGGCAGAGCGCCCGGAATGAGCGTCGGCTTGCACGCGGCCCTGTCGTTGTCTGTCAGTTACCATCTACCTGTGTCCGCCTGTATAATACGCCCGCGCGCCCACCTTGTCCAGAGAAATATGAGAAATTCTCACAATTGTTGCAGGGCGCGCCTAACGCACCACAACGCGGACCTCGCGTGCTCGCGCAGGGCCGCAGGCTTGATCAGCTCCACGATCTCGTCGTCTCCCGCCATGCCCAGGGCCGGGTCCGTTTTGCGACGCGGCTGGACGTAGACGACGCGGTTGCCGCTGGCAACGGCGGCACCGTATAGCCAGCCCTCGACGCGGACCACCTTACGCTTGGCAACGCCGGGCTGGCGCTCGATGGCAATGAAAAGCTCAACGCCATCCAAAAGGTGTACAATCTCTCTGCACGCACTAGGGTCGTCCTGTGGCAATGGCAGGGCAGCGGCGGCGGCGAGCTGGCCCGTCTTGAGATCGCAGACAGCGACGCCTATGCCGCGCCAGCCAGGATCAATACCGATAGCGCCGGGATCATTGGAGGCAATGTAGCCGCAGATGTATTCAAGTGCGGCGGTGTTGGCAGAATCCCACGGAGCGAGGCGCTTTTTCTTGCGCTTGCTCACTTGTCACAAACCACGCCGGGCCAGACCTTGGGCGTGGCCTCAATCACCTTCGCGTCTTTCCGTCTGTACTTCATCGGGGTTCCCCCACAGGGTAGAACGCGCCGATGGCGAGGATATTTCAGGACACGTGCGGGCAGACGCCCCCATTCTTCGCCTTGCCCATGTTGCAGTTGTAGCAGAGAACCTGAAGCCCGGAGGGAAACCCGTTCTCCTTGGCCCACCGGTAGGTGTCGCTTCTTCCAAGAACTTTCCGCTGCACTCCTCCATCATTATTGATGTGGTCAAGCGTCAGAAATCGTATGTCCGTTTCCCCACAACACGCGCAGACGGAGCCTCCATATGCAGCAAACACTTCATCCCGCAACGCCGCGCGAACCTCTTTCATCCTTACACTAGTTCGATCAACACATTCCCGGCATCTTGACCTCTTCCATCCTTCAGACAATGGATTTCCACAGGTAATGCATTGCCCCGCCAAGCGACGTTTGGCTATCTTCTGCCGCATTTTCTCCGCAACCTTATCAAGGCATTCCCTGCAAAGCCTGCGTCCCTTCGCCGCATCAGTTGCTCCACACCTAAGACAAACCCCATGCGCCTGTCTTGTTTCAACCGCCTTCCTTGTCTCGTCACGCATTTTTCTCCCGCACGGCCCACAATGCGCCCGCCCCGGTAAAGGTGTCCTGCCACATTTCCGACATACTCCCGTGTCTTTCCATTGCTTTCGCTGCTCCCGCACTGCTTCCCGGTGGTGGTCACGGCAACCAGAACACCGAAATCCTCCAGCAACAACCGGGCGTCCACAGGCACACCGACCAGCATCTTGGAGTTCCTTGTGGCGCTCCCGCCGCTTTTCTTTGCATCTTTCGCACCGAACCTGTCCCTTCACTGCTTTCTTCCCACAGGTAGTGCATTGCCCCGTCTTCTTGTATGTCTTCCGGAGTTCCCTGCTGTATGCTGCATCGGCCATTCTATTCTCCCCACACTCCCACACAATTGTATACTCCGGCGGGGATTATTTCAACATGCGTCTGAAATTTCTTCTCGTTTCGGGAGTTCTACGGGGTGGTTGGGTGGGTAGAGATAAACAACCACAACCTGAACCTCAACCTATCCAGAGAAAAGAAACCAGAACGGCAAGCTGGTCGGTTTTAGATACACACGCAACCGCTTTTGATCCGCCGCTAGCCGAATTCATTTCCATTCTCGCCCGCAGTCGTGGCAGCCATGATCCGTTTGCCCACCCACAACGGCTGTCCACGTCCTGATCGATCCGCAGCCCGGACACTTGTGGCTGCTCCACGGACGGTAGTGAGGATCGGACTTGATCCTGCGCTTACGGCGCGGCATCAAACTTCACATAGTAGTGGTGGGGCGAACTGTCCACATCGATGCGGCACCACGTACTTTCCCAGTTCGACAAAGCTGTCCTAATACCGCTTTTCGCCGTTTGCTCGCCGCTGTAGTGCCCGCGCCCAATATGCTCCATGATCTCTTTCAGCGTGCAACCAGGATGCTTCGCTACAAAGTCTCGCACGTCCGAAATGGTCTGCGCATACGGGGTCCAGCGCTTGCCGTCCGCATTCCCAGCCTTGGCCCACACCTTCATCTGCGGGTTCAGCATCTCGCGCAGACGTTTCGCGTCGCGGTGATAGGCACGCAGAAGCGGGGCATGGACAACTTCGTCAATGTATGAGTTCCGTACCAGTAGGATTCCGATGCCGTAGTTTTTGGCGACGTGATACGCAAAGTCCCGCGCCTTCGATCTGTGAGCGTCCAGCACGGCTACGCTTCGGCGGTGAGTTTGGTGTCGTTTCGCCTGCGCTAGAACAGACAAGCCGAGGCTTCGCTTGGTCTCGATAGCCCAGACGATGTTGCAGCGAACAGCTACGATGTCGATGATCTCGGCGCCGTAACTGGCTTGAACCTCTTGGTACACGTCCCAGTGCTGTGCCTCTAACCACGCGATAACGGCCTCTGCGATTTCGGTTTCGGTCATGCTACAGATATGATACTACGCCGCTGTGAAACTTTCACGGCCCACCACAGCGCAACACCTGTTCGACGGACGGCAGCCGGCGGCACGGCTCCTGCGTTTTCCAGCAGCCGTTGATGAACCTGTCGGCCAGCAAATAGCACGCGTCGCACGCGTCCGCGTTCTCAACCACCGACACCGTCGAATACAGCTCGCACGTTGCTATGCCCGACGTAGGCCCGAACAGACAGACTGTCCGCTTGCGCAATGCAGCGCCGATGTGCAAACTGGCCGAGTCCACGGTGACGATTAGCTCGGAGAGCGACAACAGCCCGATCACGTGCCGCCAGTCCTGTGCCACAAAGCAGTGCGCGCCGAGATCGGACAGGCGCGGTTCGAGCTTATTCTCGCGCGGACCATAGCAGCTATGCACCGCGACTACAACGGCGCCTGAGTCCTTGAGCTGGCGGATCAATTCGCGCCAGCGCTGTGCAGGCCAGGACCGCCGCCATGTCGTGGCGAAGGGCTGGACACACACTAGGTGCCCGCGCCAGTAATGAGACTTGGACGCGAGCCAGCCTTCGGCAAAGGCGCGCCACGTGGGCCGGGCAAACAATGTAGGGGCGCGGGGCGTGACGTTTGCCGCGTCGCAGAATGAACGGACGCGGGATGGTGGCAACTCGCCTTTGCGGACGGCCACCTTTTCGGCCTGATAGGCTGGGCACCAAAGGTCAATGTACTTTTCCACCTCGCCCACCTTGCGCAGGTATGGCCAGCGGCGGGGGTCGGGCCGTGTATCGCGTGGGCGCCTCTCAGCGTAGGCTACGCTGACGAAGCGCACGCGGTCAGCCAGCCCGGCGGCGTCTAATAGGACTTCGTACTCTGGCAGGCAGGCGAAAGTGACTTCGTGGCCGTCGGCGACGAGGCCCTGCACCGCCGCGAGGCATGTCATCACGTCGCCAGTTCCGCCAGCTGGCCTCAATACGGCGATTTTCACAACTTCGCTTGCTCTAGCGCGCGATAAATGTAGGGTGGCCAGTTTTTCGGATCTGATTGTGTTTTGAGACCATCAATTAGAACAACGTCTCCGCCATGTATGGAGTTGAAAGGCTGGCCATCGTCCGTCTTGACCGTGTGCTTCAGCGTAACGAAAGCCAACCGCTTCGCTTCCAATAGGATCGTTTCGTCTGGCAGTTCGATCTTGATCCATAGCGGCGTAGCGCGCTCCATCAACTCGTCCAATTCTCCCTTTGCAATCTCCATGTCAGTCTCCTTTCTTGAACGGCGCGTAGTTGTCAATGCCGAACGCAGCGTATAGCTCTATGCTCGGCGCGAACCACTCACCGCGCACCCTCTTGCGCGTGAACCGCGCGTGCAGCGCTGCCTCGCGGAAGCGCCCGCCCGGCAGCGTGGCAACGAGCCTCATATGGTGGCTGGATTCGGCAATGAGCTCGCGCAGGCGGCGGACAGGATCGGCGGACCAGCCGATCTTGACGAGGCGGCGGTTGCGGTCCTCAATAAGGTAGCAGGCGCTGCCAGTCTCCATGTGGTCAAAGACCTTGCCGCGGCGGTAGGACAGTGGCACGTTAGCAGTTCTCGCAGGCTTTGCCAGGACTGAGGCCGACCGGCCTGTCCGCGGTATCGCGCACTCGGTCAATGATGCCGAGTCTCGTCGCCTCCGACACGATCCAGACAGCCTCGCGCTGCCAACACCACTTGATCGCGCACAGCACTGCCGCAGGCGTCCACAACTTGTTGGTGAGCCGTTGCGCGTTTCGTCTACAGACGCCGCCGCACCAGAATCGGCGCCAGCACGCGGCACACTCCTGCGAGTTGATGAGCCGGTTGTCCAGCCACTTGTCGCGGCGTTCGTCAAGGCCGGGGTCGAGCGCGCCGATCAACGAGCCTTCGCCCGCGCGATGACAGGCATAAATTTCTCCCTTCACGCCGATTGTCCAGTACCCGTTCCCGCCTCCGCATGTTGAGCACGACACCTTGCGGTCGAGCAATCGGCGAACCATGCGCTCTAACTGCATGTGCTTGGGCCTGCGTCCAGCGACCCATTCGTCCAGCATCCAGACAGCAAGCTCGTGGTACTCTTTCGCGAGGGCAGCCATGTCGCGGGGCTTGAAACCGCGGGCGCCGCGCGAGCACTGGTTCTCACCGAGCGTCAGCGGCTCGACCGACACGCTGTTGCCCACGCCCCGCCGCACAAGAGCATTGAGGGCTTGGACCCGCTCCAATAGTCGCACCTCGCCGGGGCCAAACGTGCCGCGCAAAGCCACGCTCTGAGCGCCGTGTGTAACGAGAAGCTCCGCGCCGCGAATTGCCCGCGCCCAAGTGCCGTTGCCGTCGGCATCAGGCCTGGCGCGGTCATGCAGTTCTTCGGTGCCGTCCACCGAAACGATGAACGAGAAGCCGTTGGCGCCGAGCCATTTCGCCTTCTCATCGTTTATCAGCACGGCGTTAGTAGTCATGCTGAACGAGGGCCTGCGCTTTCTCACTTTTGCCAGCGCGCAGGCATAGCCAACGGCTTCGCGCACGAGATCGAAAGCGAGCATGGGTTCGCCGCCGAAAAACGAGACGCGGATGTTCTGTGGGCCTGCTAAAAGGTCAATGGCGCGGCGCGCCGTCTCAGACGACATGTGCGCGGAGTCGAGGTGGTTGTCACCGTGGAAGCAGTAGCGGCAGCGGCAATTGCAGTCAAGGGTCGGCAACAGGACGATTAGGTGGGGCCGCTTCGCTGCCGGGGACTTGGGCGGAATTGGGCAGGGCACCGACGAGTAGGACGGGGGGGCGTCGTCACCCTCCCACAGCTCCAGCGTGTTTACCTCTAGGGCGAACGACTTGCCGTGGGCCTTGAATCTGCGCCAAGATGGCTTTAGCCGGTTCCCTGCAGTTTCCGTCGGGTTGAGGATCATGCCTGCCTCCTTTCCTCAATGCCGCTACTGTGTACTGACGTTGCAGCCTGCCTGGCAAGTCTCTTCGCAAACCTCTTCGGACTCGCAACCCTCGCCAGCCTCGCAGCCGACCTGACAACTGACCTCGCACAAGAGCCTGTCAGGGTCTTGCCCACCCATCTGGCATGAGAGGTCGCAGTCCTCCGCCTTGCATTCGCAGACGCCTGTGCAAGGCTCGCCCATTATCTGACACGCGCAGTCGCAAGCGTTTTGGCAATTCGCCTCACACCAGTCGTTACAGACAGCCTCGTTCTGCACTTCGCACACGGCCATGCAGTCAGTTTCGCACGCGGCCACGTCGCAGGTCAATGGAAGCACTTGGTTGCTGCCAGTGCATGTGTTTTCGCAGCCCAGCATGCAGTTCGCTTGGCATCCACCGCCGCAAACAAGCTCCAGCGACGTTTCGCATGCCAATTCACACACCGCTTGGCATGTGGTCTGGCACGACTCTTCGCAGCCCGTTTGGCACGCTGCCTGGCAATGAGCTTCACACTGTGACTCGCATCCGGTCTGGCACTCGGCCTCGCACGAGGTTGCGCAGCCGGGCCAGAGCGGTAAACGGACATGGTGCCGGATAAGGTCGGGCCGCTCCTCCGCACCTATACCGAACTCCTGCGTGATCGCGTCGATCACGGCGGGGGCGGTATCAAGCGAGATCGGCGCGGTATCAAGCAACCCGTCCCTGAACAGGTCTATCTGGTCGCCTACCTGGAGCTCCTGCGTTTGCAAGCCCGTGGCGAGGTCGGCGGTGCGCGACATCCGTTTCCAGCGGTCGAGCCAGAACTGGGCAACCCATCTCGCCATGTCCTCGTCAGCGAGCCAGGACAGGTCCACATCGCGCTGACGAACACCATAGGTTGCCTGCTCCACCGTGTCGTCTAGTTCGCGGTGCCTCACAATGCCGTGCTCCTGAAAGGCGAGGCGGACGCGCGTAACCAGTTCCTCGAACTCGCGCCAGCCCAATATGAGGCTGTCGAGCGCGATCTTGTCGTCGTTCACCGTAGCGCGGGTAGCGTCGCCCCAGTGCGTGAGGTACTGCGCTGCCATTTTGGCGTTGTCAGTCACGAATAGCCGGCAGCGGCAAAGGAAGGCGAGGTGAGAGCATATCTCCATGAGCGGGCGCTGCTCCGTCAACGCGAAGCGGACGCGCAAGTGCCGAGTCTTGTCCTTTACAGTCGCGCCCGACAGCGAGGTGTCAAGATCACCCGCGCCAGGCCCGTAGTTCGTTACCAAGTCTTCAACGGCGTCGAGCGGGTGCTGGATAAGGACGTTGGCGGAGTGGACGCCCTCCAAGTCGGACCATATCTCCTCGGACTTGGCACCGAGCGAGCGGTTGAAGGTGGGCGGCGTGTTGAGCCGGATAGTGGTGATAGCGTGCCCAATAAGCGGGAAGGTCGTTGAGTCGTTTAGGTTGACCGAATAGTCGCGCGACGACAAACCGCGCCACGAATCTTTCACGGTCACCGTGGACTCGCCCGTGGGCGTGTTGGCCTGTGACGCCGGCGGAAGGGAGGTTCCTATTGATAGCAGGGGCATGGTCCCTCTGCCGCTGGCCGTGGCGCCCGGCGAGCTCTTGGCCTGCCCCTTGACCCATACGCCGCGCACGCGGTTGCAGGGATGATCCGCGAGTATGTAGACCACTCCGTTGGACTGGTGCTCTATGATCTCCTCACCTGCGGAATGCGCCGCTGCAACGGTGACGATTGCGAAGAGCTTGCCTTGCGGGACGAAAAAGGGAACACCCAGCGCAAACACTATTGGCCCGAAAAAGGCCGCCTCTGAGCTGGACCCGATTCCGTAAGTGGACATTGATATGAACTGCCCACCCTCCCACGATAGGCGTCCAGTGCTGGCCTCGAAGCCGATGATCCTCTTGTTCTGCTGTGTGGTGTGCGGACCGCCCGCACGGTTGGTCCAGCCCACGAGCGCGTTGCTCACGGGGCTAGAGGTGTCCTTCGGCACGTTGATACGGAGCCACATGCCGACATACTGGGCATCGAAGCCGGACACGTCGGTTAGAACGGACTGGAACTCGGATGCTGACTGGGTAGCAGACGCTCTACCTTCCGTGATCGTGCCGCCCCTCACAACGCTGGATAGCGTGGTTCCGTCAATGTTGCCCGTGACTACCTCGTCGCCGATGCGCAGCGTAAGGGACGTGCCTGGCGTCTTCTCTTCCCATCCCTCGATATAGAGCGTGGTGTCGTCGTAGTCGCAGTCGCGCAGCAACCGTCCGCGCACGCCCACCCTGCCCGCCACGGCCTTGACGCGCTTCACAGCCTCACCGTAGACGATGGGGATCATGCGGCCCTCGTCCTCCGGCGCGACCTCGGGCAATATTTCTCGCGTTGCCAACGTGCCGATGGGCTCGTCCCATTTGGTCGCAACATCGATGATGTCGAACGAGACGGTGCGTTCATTCTCGTCCCAAGTAAGCGGGCCGACTATGATGCCTTCAAGCAGTAGCACCTTGTCGTCGTCGTGCACATTGGTCCAGCCCTGGTAAATCTGCGCGGTTATGCGCTGCCACTGCACCGATTCAAGGCTGGATAGCAGCGACTTGTCGGGGTCCGAGAGCGAAAGGCCGGTCATAGTCACGGACGAGTGCCCATCCTCGTGCGCAACGTAGGACAGCTCACCCCAAGTCATTACCTTAGCCTCGTAGGTTTGCCCTGGAATCCTGATGTCGCGGTCCGAGTAGTAGACCGTTCCACCCACCAGTGCAATTCTGAGCAGATTGATGGGCGAACCGGTGTTCGCGTTCTTGGCAGTGGTCGCGTCAGGAGCTAGGGTGCGCAAAGGTTACTCCCCGGAAACCAGTTCCTCGTCAAACTGTGTCATCACTGCCACGGCGGCAAATATGATCATCGCGGCTATGGCGCCGATCACGTTCGAGGCCGTTACCCAGAAGCCGCTGTATAGCACGGCGGCGAGAATCTCCTCGCACGCCAGCGCGAGCGGTCCGAGCAACGCGACCATCTTTGCGATCTTCTTCATTTCTTCTCCTCCTCAATGGGGAAGCCCCCGGCCTTCGCATCCGCGGCCTCACCCTTGCCCTCTTCCGTCTCTGGCTCGGGGTCGCCCACCTCTTTGTAGACGCTCTCTGGCTTGGTAACTTTCCCGGTCTTGGCGTCTATGAGGTCGGGATAGGTACCGAGCTTCGCGGCGAGGCGCTCCAGCTCGCGGTTGACCTTTTCTCCAACTCGGCGCAGCTTTTTGTCTCGCTCACGCGCCTCCGTTGTCAGTTCAGACTTGACCTTGACGCGCTTATTATCGTCGCTGGTGTAGAAGCCTGCGCGTGGAAACCATTTGTCCACGTAGCACTTGAGTCCGTCGGCCCGCTCCTCCATCCATTCCCTGTGCTCCCTGCCCGCCTTTTCGGCCGCCTTGATGAAGCGCCGCAGCCGGGCATAGTCCTTGTACGCGAGTCTCTTCTCAGCCATTGTTTCGTCCTCCTGCCTTTGCCTATTCTACCCTACGGGAAAGCCGACCGCTACTTGAACAGATTGCGCAGTTCAACCTTTGGCACATTGTCCATGACCCACGCATCGAGCTTGTCCAGCTCGGCCTGCACACGGTCAGCGAGTTGCACAGCGAGGTTCTCGTAGGCCTGTTGTGGGTCCGCTATTTTGCCGGTGCCGCCGCACTTGGGGCAGTCCTCTCCGTCAACCTTGCCGGTGCCGTTGCACTCAGGACAGTCAACCATGTGCAGGTTGTGGTCGCGTAGCCAGCCAGGGTTGATTGTTAGCCTTGCACGTTTTGTGGTGCCGTCGCTCATGTCGGCGGTAAGCCGCACATGAAGCTGGCAAGGCCCGCCTTCACCGGTGACCTCCTTGTCGTAGTCCGTTGAGTGTCCCGCCGTGGGGACAATCACCTGCCCGGTGCCCATGTCAATTGCCATAGCGTTCTCCCCTTTCTAAGCCTTGTGCCAGACTACGTAACTGCCAGCATCTACGTAGGTATCATTCTCCACCGCGGCATCCTGCGCCCAGCGGAGAATCAAGTTGCCAGCGTTCGCTCCATTCGCCACCGTCCCGCGAAGGATGATAGCACAATACTGCCCTCCGGTGATGGCACGGGCCTCCGCAGTCTCATACGCGCCAGCAAACCCGCCAACGGCCACGTCCACGCCCACACCATTATCGTCGCTGAACATGACCCACATCTGAATAGTGCCGGGTGCGGCGGGACCGTTTATCGCGACCTTGACGCCTGCCCCGGGGCCGCCGTCTACCCCGGCGCGAAGAAAGAACTCGAAAGCATAGGTAGCATTGGCCTCCATCGGGAATAGCAGTTCGTCGTCGTCTTGGAGCGCGGCGCTATTATTCACATCCTCTTTGGTGGCCTTCACCGTCGCATGTGACTTTCCCGGGATGACACCGTCTAGGATCGTGGCCCAGTCGTCTTTCGCTTCTATGCCGTGATCTGAAAGGGCCATTATGCCGCCGCCAATATTCCTTCTGTCTCTAAAGCTAGGAGGATCGCGTTGATGGCTGTCTGGTTTCCTGCAAGAGTTCCATCCCCATCCGCGATGTGTGCTTCCTGTACCACCGGCGTCGCGCCCCAGAACCCGAGCTTCTGATTCGCAGCCGTGGCAAGCTCAGTGCCTGTCGTCGTGTCAAGGATGATGTTCTTGGCGTCCACCACAAAGATGTCGGAGTTGAACCGTGCCGCTGTTAGCGCGTGGATGTCATAGTAGCCCGCCGCGTCGCTGCCAGCGTACTCGGTGCCTGCGACTGTGGTGTGCCACTTAGCTGCGGCGGCTTCGGCGTTTGCCGTGGGGCCGATGTAGAGCCAGCCAGCACCGACTTTCTTGGGGTCTATGATTGCGTGTGTTCCATTGTACCAGAAGCCCGCGTCTGCGTTCGCACCAACGAACAAACCATATGCTGGGAATGAGTAGTCACCCTTCAACCAGAGGTAACCACTCGAAGTGACGTAAATGTACCCCTTGACGGTAAGGTTTGTATTGATAGAGCTTGCAGTACCGGTATACTGCCACTTGTCTGCGCCACCATCACTGAGCGTAAACCCCGATGGTACGTCCAACCGAAAGTACCCTGGTGCAGCTCCGCTATACCTGCTGATTGTGCCCAGCAAATTCGCCCCGCTGTAGAATCTTACACCCGAGTCCGCGTCGGCCCAGTGAATGTCAATGTAGGTATCCGCCCCGCTCGTGATGTACTCCGTCCCTATCGCCGCGCCTGCGTCGAAGTAGTGCTTGGCTGAACCGTGCGAGAGCATGTCGCCTGTGAACTTGTGGACGCCTGAGCCGACAGAGTAGACGGCGTCCGTCTGGTCGTGGGTGATGGACCACCATTCGTCTGTCTCGCTGGCGGCGCGGGTTAGGCTGTGGACGATGAAGGTGGGGTTGGGGCTGAGAGCGAAGTGGTTGTAGTCGTCAAGACGAGCGGCGTAATCGCAAATGATAATATTCCGGTTCTGAGCACTCCCCGCGCCGCCATATACATAGAAGTGCAGACCATCGCCGCCGAGGCGGTACAGTCCGCCGAAGGTACTCCCATAGAACTGCATGATGTGTTCATTGCGGCAGTCCATCAGCCCATAGAAGTAGGTCTGATCGTCGAAGTAGGCAGGCCCATCCACCTCCAGCCGATCCGCCACGAACAGGTTACCAGTGGCAGCATTGATGTGCCCAGGACTCCCGCTCCCCACATACACCGGCCCACCCGTGAACTCGTGCCTGCCGTCCGCCACGTAGCTCAGGATGCTGTCTGCGCTCTGGTAGATGTGGGTGCCTGCGTCACCGAACTGGAATCGGCCTGTGCCGGCAAGGAGTACATCCCCGGCCTCTGAGATAAGCAGCGTATCTACGCCGCCGGTGTCTGTCCCGATCCCGATGGAATCGGATGCGCTCACCCACCGCATACCTCCCCAGGCCCCCGCACTGGAGGAATCACCAAGCACAATGCGCGGGTCGCCGCCGCTGTCAATGCACCACAGATCACCCGCGACTTGCAATGCACCATTGCCGGGTACAGTCAATGCAACCGTGCCAGTAGTCGTCAGCCGTATCGCCCCGTCTGCCACAAGATCGAGGAAGGAATCGTTGGCAGAGCTGATATGGATGGCGGCGTCGCGGAACAGTATCTTGCTCGTCGTACCCCAGGTCCAGTCAGCGTTGACAGTCTGCGTGTTCTCAAGAATGTCATCGAGCACGTCGAGCGCGGACTGCACATCGTCGGTCGTATCCGCGACAAGGCCGGACAGCAAGAAGCCGAAATTGCTCAAGTCTAGGCGCACCGCACTTGCCGGATGCGCGTTGCGCACGTCGCGCCCAGTGAGGCTGTTGTGCGCTGTGGCAACGTAGGTGCCTGCGGGCAGGTTGCTGACAGAGCGGAGGTCTTGGATGTCCACGAGCTTGCAGTGCGGCGTATTCGCGTGTTGAGGATAGCGCGTGTTGAAGATGAGGCGGTAGATGAGCTTCATCTCTTGGAACGGCAAGTCGTTGAAGACTAGGGACTCGTACTTGTTGTTTTCGCGCGCGTCATCAAGACGCTGGTCCTGTCTCTGTCCGAGAAGGGCGATCACGGGCTTGGCCACGTTGGGCGTGGTAAATATCCACATGGCGACGTGGTAGTTGTTAGTCGCTATGGCATTCGACCACGTTCCTGCCGAGTCTAGGTTGTAGCGAATCTCGTCAGTCGCATTGTCTATGACCGGAAACGCGTCCGCACCTGTCTTGCGCCAAACAGGCGTTGCCCCACTCAGATAGTAGACGGGAATCCATGCAATGGGTGCAAGGTTCTGGGGACTGTCATCAGTGATCGTGGTGCGGATATCCTCATCGTGAATGACCCCGTCTCCGATTGAGAGCTGCGCGTCCGAATCGGAGTCGCCATCACCCGCGGTCGTGTAGTCTCCTGCGGCAAGGCCAGAGACCCATCGCACACCGACAGTATTGTGCAGATAGCGATGGGTGTCTCCGTCCATCGTGATTCCGTGCCGCTCCTCCTGAAGGTCTAGGGCGACATTGCCAGCAGCGTTCCAGTAGATGATCGCGACGAAAGCGCTGTCGCGGAAGTCGGGGATGGTCTGTGCCGCATTGAGCACCGCCGATGCATCAAAGTAGAACCACCAAACGCCCTCTGTATCCGTGATCTGCTTCGTTTGGTCAGAGGTGAAGGTATGTTTGACGCCGCGCAAATAGATGTCAAAGCTGCCGTTGGTCTTGGCTAGGGTCAGCGTGCGGGTGCCGTTGTTGAACGAAACGCTCGTGTCAGTGCGGTTAGGAAAGCCCGACGGCGCGTGCATGTCGTCAAACACGTCCCCGCCACCAAACTCCTCGCACCACTCGCGGTAAACCGCGGCCCGTTTATCCGCATCCGGGTCTTCAAGTCCGTGGAGCACGTACTGCCCCGTGCTGAGGTCTATCCACATGCGGGCAGCGGGGGCGGCCATTCTACCTTCCCTCGTTTCGCCCGATGATGTAGCCGCAGATAGCGCCGGTAACCAAGCCGATCACGGCGGCGACAATGGTGTAGGCCGCGGACATCAAGCCGGGTGACCCGTTCATTTCGGGAAGTCCTCAAGCTCCAGCTTTACATGAACGTCGTAGACGTTGTAGGCGACCTTCGGTATCTCCAGCACCGGCTCAAGGAATCTGGCGGTGTGGGCCGCGCCGTTGGTGTCCGTGTACGTGAACGTGCTAATCACGCCGTCAACCGTAGTGTGGTAAAAGGCTTGGAGGCTGTCCAGTTCGGTCTGCGTCAGCGACTCAAAGTCGAGGTCTATCTCGTAGCGATCCACACCTTTGTCGTAGACCACGCGCTGACCCGAGGCGAGAATAAAGGATGCCTGGTGCTTGATCTCGCGGATCACGGAGCCGGGCACCGGGCCTGGCAGCGTGACCGTGGTAGGTGCCTTGACGAAGGTTATCGTGGCGTTAGCCATCGGGTGCGGTCCCCTGCCTGCCGCGGGCCTCAAGAACAAGCGAGAAGCGCGTCGCGCCGTCGCGCACGTCCGACGACCTCAGCGAGAGCAGCCTGTTGGGGACGTTGTAGGCGACCCCGAGGTTCCGCAAAAACTCTTCGTCGGCGGGCGTTTCGGGCATAAGGTCTACGTATAGCTCTGACCAGTGCTCTGTCGGCGCGCCCTCAATGGATTCGCCCCCGAACGCCGTCCCGCAATAGGCTCTCACTACATGTCCTCCAGCCGCTTCTCGATCCGCCTGAAGCCGTCGCGCACATCTGACCGCAGCTCGCGCTGCTCAAGCCTGATTTCGTCCAGCCGCTCGCGCACGTGCTCGCCGTCTTTTTCAAGGCCGACGATCTTGCTCTCCTGCCCGAACGCACTGGAGCAAAGCCAGAGGATGACGGCGAGTGCGGCGGTGCCGATGACGCCGAGGGTCCAGCGCAGGAGCGTGCTCCCGTTAGTGGCCGCCATCGCTCTTTCTCCTCTCAAGCTCTTCGCCGCGCTTCGCAAAGTCCTGCTTCATGGCGGCGCGCTGCTTTTCCTCATCTTGCACGGTTCGCACATCGTTGAGCGAGGCGCCCTTGGATAGGGCGAGCGCGGACAGATTGCCGCCCATCCGCACAAGGCTGGCGCGGTTCTTCAATAGCCAGCCCGCGATTCCTGCGAGCGAGAGCGTACCACCGATGCCCAAAAAGCCGGGCAGGCCTAGCGCGCCCATAATCCCGGCGAAGTAGCCTGAGAGAGTCTTGGCCCGCGCCAGCACACGCTTGCGCCAGTACGCGGCCTGCTCAACGTTCTGCGGCACTTCGTCGGGCCGTTTCGGCTCACCCACCACCTCGCGGCCTGTGGCGACGCAGACCGCAGCGGTCTCACTGTCACCTCTGCGCAGCGCGTCGTCTGCGCCGACAAAGGCCTGCGAAATCTGCTCTTTCATTAGCATATAGCAGCCTGACAACAGGATCGTTGCCAACAAGATCGTTGTGCGTTTCATGTTCTGCCTCCCCAGGTGCGGCGCGCGCTCCTGCGTATTTCCTGCGCCACGAGCTTCGCGGTTGCACGCGGCGGCTCGGCGTGGCGGATACTGACCGGCGCATTGACATTGACCACGTTGCCGCCGGATCGCCCGCGCTGAGTGGACATTGCAGTCGAGAGCCGGTCGAGCGTAGGCGTGCCGAGGCCGGGGCCGCTGGGCAATCCCCCGCCCCCCAACGGTATTCCAACCGAAAGTGCACGGATTCCCTGCAACTTTTCAATCGCTTTGTCCCAAGCCTCAAACGCGCTCTCCGCGTCCGCTGACATCGGCATATCGCTCATTTGTTTTCTGAGCATAAGCAGTCGGGTTTCCAGCGTGTCGATTTGCTCCTTGATTGTGGTGGCGCTTTTCTCGACGCTTTCCTTCGCAAGCTCCATTCCGATCTCGGCAGCGGCGGATGCGGAGTCGATGAAACCCCGGATTCCCTCCAGCGCTTTGGCCTCGGCCTCGGCGGCGGCGGTAGCTTCGTCCGCCGCCAGCATGAATCTGTCCGCTTCGGCCTCGGCGGCGGCGCGGCCCATTGCTTCTGCGTATTCCTGCCCCTCTTCGGTCAGCTTTTTCAGCAATCCGCTGACCTGCGCGAGCGCGGTCATGCTGCCTGCTCGGATTTCTGGGAGGAGGCGGCCCACGCTTTTGCGAATCTCCTCGAAGCTGGCCTCGAAGGTTTCGGGGTCGAAGATTTCCTCCGGCGTTAGTTCCTCAATCATTTCGGCCGTTTGTCTGGAGAATTCCTTTTGCGCTTCGTTGAGGCGTTTCCACCGAATTTCTTGGTTCTGCAATCGTTCGGCCGCATTTTCAAGGTCAACAACCGCGAGACGGATAGCGCGGGAAACCGATTTCCAGCCCAAAGCCGCCTGCCGCGCTGCCCCGGCGTGGCGCTGCGTGATGGCGACAGCTTCGTCCATCGCTCGATTGAGGTCTTTTATCGTTACCTTGCCAGTCTTACGGAAAATGCCATCCAGTATGTCTACGGCCTTTCCGTACTGCTTCCAAGTTATGACGCCCTTTCTTGCCCGGCTCTCAAGTCGTTTGATGGCCTCTCTGATTCCGGCGACCCTGACGCCAAACGAAAACAGCGCGTCGTCCTGCTCTTCCGTCATTTCTCGGATGGCGCCGGTCCATTTCTTGAACCTGATGATCATATCCGCATAGCCAGCGGAAATAACGTCAAGCGCACCCGACCACTCACCCAGCTTTCTGACAAGCTTTGTGACCGCGATTGAGCCTACCACGATTCCTGCAACCCATCCCGTGAGAGCAAGAGCCGTGGTTCCGATCAAGTTCGCAAACACACCGAGACCGGACGAGACCCACGCGACGGTCTTTCCGAGCGCGCCCATACTTATGATGAAACCGGCGGTTCCCAGGCCGGCTTTTCCAATCGTGTTCGTCAGTTTCTCGTTTCTCCGTATCCAGCCGTCGGTAGAGCGAATCATTCGCGTCATCGCGCCGATAGATTTCTTCGCGTCTTCCACAAAGACGCGGCCAAGGTCTACGGACAATTCCTCCAGCGCTCCGCTCATGTCACGCCAGCGGTTTGTCAAGTCTTGCGAAGTCCGGGCGGCGTCACCAACGAACTCGGGAAGTGCTTTTAGTATGATGGAAAGCCGTGTCTTCACCTTTGTGAGCTGGTCAAGTTCCTGCCCTTGCTGGATATAGCCTTCGGTAAGGGCCGCGTTCTTGGTCGCCGCCCCATCCACGAAGACGCCGATCCGGCGAAGCGCCTCCGCCTCGCCGGCCAAACCGGAGGTAATCTTGGCGATGACCTCTGAGATAGGAACATCAAGCGCGGACTCCCAGTCAGAGGTCTGTTGGACAAGCGCCTTCGTGGCCTTGATAGCTGCCTCTTCTTGGAGACCAAAGGCGGAGAGAAGAACTTTGTAGTCGGCCGCCATTCGCATCATGGCGAAACGCGAGCGACCTATCTGTGCGGCATAGTCTGCGGCCCATTCCTCCATCTGGTCGCTCATGTCCTTGAAGGTGATCTTGAACCGCGAAGACATTTCCTCGACGGAGGCTGCGGCGCGAAGAGACTGGCCGATGATGGCCCCGATAGCCGCAGTGGCGACGGCACCAAAGCGAATGACGCGGCCCGAAACTTCACCCAATCTTTTGCCGAAGACGGTTAGTTTCTCGGACGCTTTCTTTGCTTGCTTGGCAACGCGGGACATCGCGGCCCCAAGGCCCTTTTGGGACTTGGCGGCACGCTCAGACTCCTTGATCAAGTCATCGGCGTCGGCTTCGTATATCGCGCGATAAACCTCTTGCTCACCCATCGTTCTTGTCCTTTTTCACGCGCAGGCGGTCAATGTAGCTTGGGTCGGCCATAGCGCGAAGCTCAAGCTCTGTACGCATGCGGTCCTCATTCTTGGCGAGGTGCGGGAACGACGAAGCCTTGATCGAGTCAAGGATGCGCTTGGCTCTAGCAGCGGGCAGCGCGGAGACAAAGTCCGGTAGGAGTTCGGCCGGGAGCGAGGACAGGTCTATGGAGACGCCAACGGCTATCATTTCTCTGAAGATTCCGGCGGCAAGCCCAGTCCTTCCACTATCGCCGCCGAAGCCTTCAAGGTGCCGAAAAAATCCCGCAGGAGAGGCCCCGCCTTCTCAACCATCTCCTTGACGCCTATATCGTCCCTCCATTGCCCCGTTGCTTGGAGGACTTTTTCGGAGAGCTTTAGGACGGCCTCTGCCCCGCCGGTCCCCGCCTTGGAGAGTGCCTCTTGCTCCTTTGACAGAATCAGAAAGGTTGCGGAGTCGAGCGGTTTCATATCAGCCTGCCTCCTTCAACCGGCCCACTATCTGGCCGGTAGCTTCCACGACATGAGCCGTGCGAGTTCGGTCCCGGTCGGGTCAAGGTATGCCTCGAACGTGACCGCGAACACGCGGTCCGCAGCGGCACTCATCGGTATCGACAGCGAGCCGGTGCAGACAGCTTTGGAGATCGTGATGTCCGAGGTTGCTACGGCGCCCGCCACGTTGGCGTGCGGACGCAGAATGAGTTCGCCAGCAACGCCCGTGAACTTGAAGCCGGGGCGCCTACCGAGCGAAACGTAGCTGGACCCGTCATAGGCCTCGGGCAGCGCAATGGCGAGGTTCTCTTCCACATACTCCATCATCTGGAGGGTTATTTCAACGCGGTCGCCGAGATCGATGCGTTCGATAAGGTTTTCGCCAAAGCGGTCAACCATGCGCTCGCGCGAACGCTTCTCGATGTTGAGGGTGATGCCTTCAGGCGTTACGTCGCCGAGGTCAGCGGCGCCAAAGGTTACTTTCCATGGACCCGTCTCGATCTTGCCGGTGTCAGGTGCAGCCATGCCGCCGCTCCTCGACCCGCCCGAAACCGAAAGAGTCTACCACGCATCAGGCGTGGTGTCAACGCCTCAACCCGTTTTCTTCAGCGCCCGGCCAAAGCGTTTGCGGGCTTTGGGGAGGGTGTCCAGATACCACGCGGGCCGTAGGAACGGCATGGACTGGCGCTTGCCTCTCCGCTCTTTCAGCGCGTTCCAGCTCGTGCGCGGATTCTTCGGTCCGCCAACGATTATCGGCCCTCCACGCGAGGACTTGCGCGTGATGATGGCCCGGCCCGGCCCGTACCACGCGAGCGCCCGCTTGTTCTTGGGCCGAATCATCGCAGACGGGCCTGCCGTGCCAAACTCCACATAGAGGCCATGCTTGACGAAAAAACCGCAGGAGCCAAAGTACTTGTTTCCGCTCTTCCACGACCGGCCATTGATAGACGCCCGAAGCCAACCAGGCACGCGCATCTGCGCCTCCAGCCGCAAACCCTTGGGCTGCTTCGGCCCAGCTTTGGTCGTGCCTGATACAGGACAGCGCAACTTGGCCGCATTCTCAAAGTCGTGTGCAGTGATAGCGACGGCCCTCTCGATCCGGTCAGTGACAGCGTCGGTGGTCTGCTCAACGGTCTTGCCTGTACGCTCGACCCGAAACTTGAGCTTCATGCGTCGTCCTCGTAGCCGGTGTAGTAGGGTGCGCGCCGCCACGGCGAGAGGAGATCGCGCACTTGGTCGGGCAGCGAACCTTCTGTGGGCGTGGTGGGCATGTCGAGCGGCCCGCGTCCACCGGTGCGGTCAGTGCGGTAGCCGCGGTGTATCCACCACTCCTGTATCAGGATGATGTAGGCCTGCTTCACGTCGTCCGGCATGGTTGCCGCCGTGAAGCCGCCGTAGTAGACGATCTTGATGTTCTGGACATTGGACAGAAAGGTGCCGCCATCGTAGTAGATTTCGCCAGCGTCCGGGTCCGAAATCACGAGGTCGTCGGAGTCGAGCAACGCTATGGCGTCGTAGTCGCGGTCAACGTCGTCATGGATGGTGATGTTGGACGAGTCGCGCGTGACAACGCCAGACGAATCCGTGATGGGCGCGTTCTTCACAAACAGGTAGGAGTCGCCCCTGCCGTTGTGGTACTCGGTCCACTGCGTATTGTCGAACTTGCGGTCGCAGTACTTCTCAATAGCGGCCTGTGCCGCATCGCGCAATTGCAGCATGGCAGTTTCGCCCTCGCCACACCCCAGTATCTTGGCGACCTCAGCCGCGGTTGCTATCGCCATGTCTCTCTCCTTTCCTTGTCACGGCGTCGCGCACAACCGTCAGGAACGACATCGCCGCCGCAGTCCACGTAAAGCTCTTCATGCGCTTCGCAGCCTCCCTACCAATTGTGCACGCCCGCCTGTAGTCCAGGGCCACCTCGACCATGCGCTCGACCATCGAGGCTATCGAAGGCGCCCTGCAAGCCATTCTACCCCATCTAGGTGACTCCGTCCAGCTTTCCTCCGTCTCACATGGAAAGCCCACCGCGTAGTCGGGCATGGCCGTGGTCGGTGGGTATACAGCGGGCAGGCCTGATGCAAGCGCCTCGGCTAGGGTCAGGCCGAAACCCTCGCCGCGTGACGAGAACAAGTAGGCGTCGGCCCTCTGCATCATGCGCCAGTAATCGGGCCGGGCAAGGTTACGGGTGTCCAAAAAGACGGGGTAGAATCCGTGTCCAGGTACGCGCTCAAAGGTGCCAGGTTCGGTAGAGTTGAGCGTAGTCTTGATATGCAAACAGCTCTGTGGAAAGGCGTCGCCGCGCCGCATCCCGATCCATGTGTAGCCCTTCCATATCTCGGTCAGTAAGTCCCAGCCCTTGCGCCGGTGCGTCTGCCCACACCACAGCCACGTGAACACGGCCCCGCTCCGCCTACGCCGTTTGGCGCGGTTGAGCTTGAGCGGGTCGAATGGCGGGCTATCTACGCCGAGGTGAACAACGGCGACGGGTTTGCCCGTAGCCTTTGTGAAGACGGGCTTGAGAAAGGCGGAGGGCACCACGATCAGGTCGGCGTTACGCGCGGGCGCGGCCAACCGGGCGGGTACGGTCACATGCTCCCATGCTGTGAACAGCACATTGAACTTGCCCGCTACTGGGCGGAAGTCCTCTGGCGGACCAATGAACACGGTGATGTCGGCGGCGGGATCGATTCGGGCGCCCAGCTTCTCGCACGCCTCTCGCAGCTTGTGGTCATGGACATGGAAGCCATAGGTGCCGCCCCCAGCAGCATAGTTGGAGCGCCAGTCGAGCCGTAGCGGTTTCACTCCTCTGCCTCGCGTATTCGTTGCCGCGCACACTCACACCACTTGGCTTGCAGCTCAACGCCAATGAAACGGCGGCCTAACTCAATCGCGGCAACGCCTGACGTACCTGACCCCGCAAAGCAATCAAGCACTACGGCACCTTCGCGCGAACTCGCGGAGATGATCTGGCGCATGAGCGGCAAGGGCTTCTCACAGGGATGCTTGCCTTTGTAGTGGCCAACGGTCTTGAATGACCAGACATCTGTGTATTGGTCTTCTGCGGTGACGTTGAAAGGGCGTCGCAGTTCCTCATACTCACGGCGCAGCTCCTCATACTCTCGGCGCAGCTCCTCATACTCTCGGCGGAGGAATTCGCCATCGCCTCGGCTGAAGAGCTGTCGTAACCATTGGTAATTCTCGGCTGTTGGCAATTCCCATTGAACTCGCTCAAACCAATGGCCCGCCATGCCCGTAACCGTTCGGCTTCCTGTCTTGCGTTGGAACGCCTCCGCAACTTGACGTGTGGTGAATCCTGCGCGACTTCGCTCTGCGGACAGATATACCCTCAGCGGCTCAAACACAAACCCCCGCAGTTCGTCACACTTGGCAACGTACCCCGCTTCGCCCTTCGCCATGTTGTCGGCGCCGTGGTGCTCGGCGAAAATGATCGCCTCGCTTGTCGGAAAATACAGACGTTGCCACGCTTTAGGGTTCATCTCCGCCTTCGTTGAGAATGCCGGTTTGGCCCATGTAAGCCGATTCAGCACATTGAGCCGCTCCGCAATCTTGCACTCCACCCGCGCCGCCATCTTCGGCGAGGCAAAACAGTAGAGACTGCCGTTGGGCTTGAGAATGCGCTGCCATTGCTCGCAGAGTTCGCCGATCCACGCAAGGAATCCCTCGGGCTTGTCCCACTGACGATCCCACGGCTCATTCTTCACCTTGAAGTAGGGCGGGTCCGTGGCGATGAGGTCAATGGAATTGTCTTCCATTTCGCGCATCGTAGCGAGGGCTTCTCCGCAGACAACAATCCAGTTTGCTTCGCCTAATGTTCTCATACTAGTAGAACGCTTTCCGCCGGGTAGCGTTTCAGAATTAGGTGTGGATGTCCCGGCACCCAAGCCGCTGCTCCAAGGCGCGGGCAAGGCCCCGCGCGCTGTGCCCCATGCAACGGGGCGTGGCGCACGATTGCCAATGCGCTGTGCCCAAGCATTGCCCACACTCGCCATGCGTCACTATAGACACTGACGGGCCGACTGGCTGCGCCCACCGCCGCGAGGTCGGTCCCCACGCCACCACGGTGGGCGTGCCAAGTACCGCTGCAAGATGCGCCACACCGCAGTCAACGGTTAGAACGGCCATAGCGTTTCGCAGAACGGCGGCTAAACCTGCGCCGTCTACCACGCCCATGCAGACGTTCGCCCCAATGCTGACGGGAAAAGACTTGTCCACGTTCAACACGATCTTTTTGGCGAACGCTGGATGCCGCTTCAGCGTGAACACTGTCCGCGCCCATGTTCCGAACGGCAGCAGCTTCTTGGCCCACAGCGAACGGGACAGTGCGGGCGCGTCGGGACAGACCACGATGTACTCGCCCGACACGTCCTTCAGCGACGCCTCCTCGACGCGAATCGGGTACTCAATCCTGCCGTCGTTGCACAAACCGACGAAGGCGCCCGCCTCAAAGTTGGCGTCTGTGGCATGGCAAGGGAACGGGTAGTTGCGGCCAGCAAACCCGATGCGCTCAGGCAGGTTGTCGAGCGGGGGCGCGCCGGGGGTGGAGTGTGTCATGATCGCGGCGTTGAACGGTTCTTGTAGATCATCAATCGAGGTGCATATCTGCAAGTTCGGCAAGTCTATTAGGTCGAGCCATTCGCGGTAGCCCTCAAAAGCGTAGAGCGTGGTTTCGCACTGCTTCACGGCGCGGGCAAGCAGAGGTAGGGACATGATGAGGTCGCCCAACCCTCCTGCGAAGCAAACGAGAAGGCGGCCTGGTGCTCCAGACACCTGGCGGCAGGCTGCCTTTGAGCCACCTCCCCTTGTTCGATTCCCGACCTGCCGAATAATGGGTGGGCGGCCCGGTGCCGGGGTGGTCTCGGGCGGACGAACAGTCCGCGCCCCGGCCCTGACATTCTTTGAGCCGCCCACATTCAATGTGCTTGAATGGCCCACGGATAGAATCCTATCAGTTCGTCAAAGTGGTTTGGGGGTACACGCTCCACATCGGGCGCCCGCTTGTCGTGGACGTGTGGCGTGGCGGAGAGCATGAGGGCACCTAGCTCCAGCGACATCCAACCGTGCCAGACGCGCGGCGGCACGACCAATAGGTGCGGCCGGTCGCCGGACAGCACGAGCCTATCGTAGTCATCACCGTTCTCTGAAACGAGCACGAACAGTCCTGTCCCCGCGACTATGCAGAGCCAGTCGCGCTTCTCATCGTGCCTGTGAAATGCACGTACCGTGAACGGTGTACGGTCGCGCACCATGTAGACTTGCCCGATGCCATGCTCCTCGACAAACGGGTCGGTCTTGTGAATGACCTCGTAGAGAATGCCGCGGTCATCTTCGTAAACAGCCAAGTCGATGAGGCGGACGCCCGAAATGTTCACGCCAGTTCTCCTCTCTCCTCAAGGTACGCGGCAAGGGCTTCGCGCCAGTGCCGCAACTTGGGCACGTCTCGCCGCGTGCTAACAAGTGCCCAGTACGCGGGGCGGCGTGCATCCGTTTTCGCACCAAACTCGGCGGCCTTGACAGGCTGGACAGCCCCCGTGTCCTCGCCCGCGAGCTTTAGCGTGGCGACGGCTAAATTGTACCATGAGCAGGTGCCGTTGTTCACGACGTGAATAGTGCCGCGGACCCCGCGTTCCAACAGGCCGATAACAACCTCCGCCAAGTCCTTGGCATAGGTCGGCGACATGACTCGGTCCGTAACTACTCGCAGCTTCTCGCCTGCCCGTGCCTTTTGCAAAATCGTTTCAGGGAATGTCCGCCCCTTGCGGCTGGTAGTTGTGCCAAAAACGCAGCCGGTGCGGACAATCAAATGGTCGCTGCAATACGCCCTGGTAGCCGCCTCGCCCGCGGCTTTTGAGACACCATACACGTTGAGGGGCTGGGGCAGCGCGCTTTCATTGAACGCGGTTGGGAAGCGCGCAAACCGGTCACCAAACACGAGGCCGGTCGAGAAAAAGCAGACGGTCTTGCGAAACTCGCCCGCGCAGTTAGCGACGTTGAGCGCGCCCACCGCGTTGATGCGAAACGCCTTCTCGGGATCATCTTCACAGCTTGGCAGATCGTGAAAGGCGGCGAGATTGATTACCGCGTCGAAGGAGCCGGTTCGCGACTGCAATGCTTGGCGAACAGACCCAGCGTCGGCAACCTCAATGTCGTCGTGGCCGAGCGCTATGCACAGTTCGGGCGGCAGTGAATGGACGAACTCTTGCCCGATTTGGCCGGGCGCGCCGATAACAAGCAGCCTCACAGCACCGTCCCTCCCATCTCCTTGATTCGCCTGTCCCATGCGCGGGCCTGCTCAAACCAACGGATGTTGTAGTGGTCGTCACACATACAGTCCTCGCCCGCCATGAGCCGGTCCCATATTTCGACCGCGGCCTGTGCAATGGTGCCTTTCGGCTCGAAGCCCAGTAGCTGCCCCGCCTTGGCACCATCTGTACGGTAGCTTCGCGTCCCGCCCGTCTCCTGCACATCAACGGCGATCTTGATGTCGGCGTGGCTCTCCAGCGCGAGCCTTACGCAGTGCGCAATCTCCACGACCCGCCTGTTCTCTGTCAAGACGTTTAGGATCGCGCCGCCCACTGTGCGGGGGTCGGCCTCTGCCGCCAACCTGTACGCCTCCACCGCGTCGCCTATCGCCAGCATGGGGCGCCACGCCCTGCCACCTGCGTGGACAGATAGGCGGCGGCGCGTGAACGCATCTTTGACAAAGGCGTTGACCACCAAGTCGTAGCGCATTCTGGGCGACCACCCGTGGACCGTGCCCTTGCGCAGAATCACGGGGGCGAAGCCTTTGCCCACCATTCTCAGCAAGCCAATCTCGGCCTTGCGCTTTGAAGCAGAGTAGGGGGCACGTGGTGAGACCGGGGCGCTTTCATCCAGCATCTTGTCGGTCGGCCACTCAGCGTAGTAGACGGAGCAGGACGAGGCGAAGACAAACCGGGCAATGCCTGCGGACCTGCACAGGTCGGCGAGGCGCAGCGTGCCTTGAATATTGATGGACGTGTTCGCGGCGGGATCGTACTCGGACATTGGGTCGTTGGACAGGCCCGCGAGATGGATCACGGCGTCAATATCGTCTAGCACGTCTGCGCTGACCGCGCGGATGTCCCCGACCCGCAGATCGATCCGGTCCTTGACAGCACTCAGCCCGCCCGCGCCGAACAACAGCTTGTCTAGCACGCGCACAGAATGCCCCGCATCCAGCAAATGGGGCGCGAGGCGGCAGCCCACGTAGCCTGCACCGCCCGTTACGAGTATCCTCATTTCGACAACTCCTTCGCTGCATCCACAGCGGCGTCTAGTACACGCGCGATCTCGGCCTCACCCAGGCCTGGCCAACAGCCGACGCGGACAACCCTGCGCATGATCTCCATCGTCCCGTCCAGCGGATACGGCGCCATGATCCGCGGATCGTTTGCAAAGCCCGGCTGGCGCGTCAAGTCGCCGCCCAACAGTCTGCGAGTCCCGATGCCGCGGGACTCCAATGCCCGCGCCAGTTGGTCAGCCTCAAAGCCTGCATCTTGCCGGATTATCAGGGGCCAGTCCATCCAGGAAGGTTCGGCGTGTCGCTTCACGAGAGGGGCGAGATAGAACTCCGCCGCCGGCCCATTAGCCAATGCTGCACGATACTGCGCGCAGTTGCGCTCGCGCACAGCCTTGAACGCAGGCCACTTGCGGAGCTGGACGCGCAGCAACGCGCCCTGTATCTCTAGCGGCGTCAGGTTGAAGCCTTGCCGCGAGTAGATGTACTTGTGGTCCCACAACACGCCGCCAACAGCGTGGTCGAACCGGTGCCCGCACACGTTGTCTTGGCCGGGCAAGCATACGCAGTCGCGCCCCCAGTCGCGCAGGGACAGGGCGGCGGTCCTGATGTCCCTGCTACGTGTCAGCACCATGCCGCCTTCCTCACACGAGATGTGGTGCGCGGGGTAGAACGAGAACGTGGATACGTCGGCCAGCGAGGCAACATGGCGACCGTTCCATCGCGCGCCGAGAGCGTCGCAACAGTCCGCAAAGAGGAACATGCCACGGCCCTTGAGAACGTCAGTCTCCAAGTGTGCAAGGAAGTCGAGGTCGAACGGGTTACCCAGCGTGTGGGCGAGTGCGAGGCCAACGAAGCTACCGTCCGCGCTATCCACGGCCCGCTTCAACTGTTCTGGATTGAAGTTGAGCGTGTCAAGGTCAGAGTCCACAACGACGACACGAAAGCCTGCATAGAGCAGGGACGACATTGTGGTGGGGAACGCCAACGCCGTTGTCACCACAATGGGGTTGATAACGTGCTTGAACCGCTCGCGCATAGCGCAGGCCGCGATCAGGCACGCGGACGAGCCGGAGTTGCACAACACGCCAGACAGTTCGTCGCCCAGAAATGCGTCCGCGAACTCACGCTCAACAGCTTGGCACTCCTCACCGTAGGTTAGCCAGCGCATATCGTCGCGGTCCACTACGCGGCGAGCAGCTGCGTGCTCCTCCTCACCCATCACCTTGCCGTCGGTCGGGATATAGTCCATGTCACGTCTCCTAGTCTAGGAACTCCAGCTTGCGCTCGGTCAACCCGTCGCATGGTGCACAGTAGCCCCAATGAGAACAGACAACCTCTATCTCGTCGCCGCGCAATGATCCCCGCGTCAAGTTCTCCTGCGAAAGTCGGTTGGACAGAAGACAGGAGACGCAGGGGTATCTGATTCCGTTTGGCGCGATGAGCACGTTCTTGGACACGCACCGCACAAGCCTTCGCGTCTTGCACGCCGACATCTGCGGAAATTGCCTCCGTTGGTCCTTTTCAATGTGCAGCTCCCACGGGAGATCGCCAAGTGCTGCTCGCGCTTTCTGAACAAACTTTATGCCAGCGCTCTCAACGATGTGGATAGAGCCTGCAAGTCGCTTGTCCTTCGCCAGCAATTTGATTCGTTCAGCGAACTCTCGGGGCGGGGTCTTGCACGGATGGTAGGAGACACGGACCCCAACTCGCCTCTTCCGCTTTCGGAGGCCACTTGGAAAGTTCTCCGGCACTGCGGCTAGGTTCGTGAATATCCAGATTCCCTGATTCGACTTGATGCCGTTGAGCAGGTCTACGAGGCCGGGATACAGGAGCGGTTCACCCCCCGTGATTTGGACGTTCCTATCCTCCCTATCCACGATCTCGGACCACTGCCCCGGCTCAAGGGTGCCGTAGTCATCGCCCTTGTACGCCTCTAGCCAGTGGCGGTTGACACAGTACGCACACTTGAGGTTGCATCTAAGGGTTGGATAGATTCGTATGCGGCCGTCGTAAGGCATCAACACTCCTTGATTAGATGCTTGAATCTTTCCCGGTTCGCCAAGATATAGGATGGGAAAGTGTCATCGAGCGGAACCCATAACACACCCGCGGGGCGCCCATAGAGGTCTTCCCCTTGATTTACGTGGCGGAGGATAGTTTCACGGTCCGTCACCTCGGGCCTGTCATGCTCGGCGTGCGCCCATGAATGAATCTTTTCCGCGATTCGGTCAGCGCCGCCAAGGTAGGAAAAGTGCCAGCCGCCGTTCTCAATCAATGGCAGCTCCCGAAACCCTGTGTCTGGCTCAAACTGATTTTTGCCCTTCCAGCGAAGATAGTCTCCGGCGCGGGCCTGTCGAAACGTCGCTGCCCTCGCCGCCATCGTTCCATGCCACAGCGCCCTGTATCCGTTTAGGTAGTAGTAGTAACCCGCAAAGTGGAAACGAAGAAAGCCCGGCCATTGCCGCAGCCGTTTAGCTGCCTCTTTGATTGCGGCGGGCCGAGGAATCTCGTCAGCATCGGACACAAGGATTAGGTCATTCTCACCACAGACGCCCCATCCGCGGCTGATAGCGTCTCGCTGATAAAAGTCCCGCACCCATCGGTTGGGCGCTTCAACGGGCATGTCGTTCACGATGATATGGACGATCCGCGACTTGAAGCGGCGAAATTGGGGATCGTTGGCGTGCTCCGCGTAGTAGAGTGGCTTCTCATTGCCGGCAAAGGTTCTCGTCGCCTCGCATAGAATGAACATGTCCACGACGGAGTCGAGTTCATTGAGCCGTATCTCCAACAGCTCAAGCTCATTGAAGAACGTGAAGCAGTCCCAGATCACGGCGTGCCCCCATCCTGCCCGAAGGTACTGTATATGTCCGCGACAGCGGGCCTCTCATCAAATCGCTCCCTAATCGCGGCGTCTACCTCGGGCAACAGCTTCACGCTGTGTACTGACGCGTTGAACACAGGCTTTGCTGCGGCAACAGGGGCAGCGCTCGGGTCAAGGCCCGCCCACTTGGCAAGAGTCCAGAGGCCCTCGTATATCGTGTAGTGCGGGTAATACCACGGCGTGATCTCAACGCCGGCAAAGGCGGCCGAGGCCAGGAAACCGTCAACTTGTGCGGCCGCCTTCTCAGCGAAGATGAGAGCCAAGGCGTCGTTGCCAAGTGGAGAAGGATACAAGACCCTCAGCATGGGGGCGCCGCCACGGTGCTTCGCAACCATTGACCGCACATTGTCAACCGGGTCGCGCACTAACATCCCCCACCGCATCCGGGGCCAACGTTTGTGAAGCTCAGTGAAATGCGCGTGTAACGATCCGCCGCCCACCAGCCCCACGTGTTGCGCGTCGCTTGCCTCCACCTCGTCAATGATCATCTCAGGCGTGACCACGCCGTGAATCGCTTTGGGTATCAGTGTGTTGGGGAACGTTGGCAGCGCGTACTCGATGAGCCAGCGAGTGGCGCAGCGAGGAAGGCTGGCGAGCGCGAACATGCCTGTGCCGTCTCTCATGTCATGCCTTCCGCAGTATGCAGCGGACAGATAGACCGATGCCCGCGGCCCGTTTGAGATCACCCTTGCCTTCCCACAGCGCGGTGAAGTAAGCGTCGAGTTCTTTGCGCGCTGGATGCGTTGTCTCAATAGACACGATGGTCAGCCCGGCCCGCTCCGCCAGCAACTGAATGCCCTGTTCTGTGAACCGCCAGTAGTCGGGGTCCATATGCCACGGGTAGCAGAACGGCGTCAGCAAGAACAGGTGCCCGCCCGGTTGCAGCACGCGGTGGAGCTCGTTGACTGCCGCCTGCGGATCGGTTACGTGTTCCAAGATGTTCGTCGCGATCATTGTGTCCACAGAACCGTCGGTGAGCACACCACTTAGGTCCGTTATGTCCGCCTGAATGTCCACGGGCGAGGTATACTCGAATTTGGTTACGGTCGGCAATAAGTCCAACACCTCGACCGTGCCGCACCCGCCAAGAAAAGGCCGAATGCCGCGCGGCGTCCCCACATCAATGATGCGGCCATGCATCAAGTGCCGGTTATCGTAGAGCCACTCCTCGTCCGCGTTGGCGCCGCGATAGAAAAAAGGCCAAGTGCTGTAGTCGGGCCTGTTCACATCCGCCCTTTGCTCTTGCCATTCCAGAAGCTCTCGCAGCGCGTCAAAGACCTCCCGTACTGTCTGTTCCATGCACGGCGCCGGTCTTGCACAGTTGACAGCGCCGGGCCAAGATGCCCAGCGTCCAAACTGGCAAGGCGCACAGGTCGATGTCGGGCCTATCCGCGCAACGACGCCAAGACCAAGCGGCTCGTTCTTTGTCCACGACGCAGGCCCCCACAGCACTATTAGAGGCGTGCGCACCGCGGCGGCTACGTGTGACAACCCGTTGTCGATGCCTACAGCGGCACGCGCCCCGGCAATGATGCCCGCTGCTTCCCAGATAGGCGTGTGGCCGCCCATGTCTAGCGCGCGCCCTTCCTGTGCCCACGCCGTAGACTTGGCATCGTCCGACAATGCAACGGGCACAAGGCCTGCGTCCCTAATGCGTTTCGACAGCGCGATCCACTTCGCGTCTGTCCACCGCTTGATGCCCCACGCAGGCTCTGACTTGCAGTCAGGCAATAGCACCACATGGTTGCCTGCCGTGATAGGACGCGCATTGACTTGGGGCAGGGGCAGATCATCTTTCCAGCCGAGTTCGCGTAGAGGTGCGCAGTTCATCTCTACCTCGTGAATATTCAAGTGCTTCTCTGGGTCGAGCGAAGCCAGCGAAACGCCTCCAGGCTTGAGCCACCCATTCCATGTCCCAGCGGATCGCATACGGGCCGCAGTGTAGAGAATCACATCGTAGCATTGACGAGGATGGTGCGCAGCGTAGGTGTGGCGAAAGCACGGAAGGCCTGCAACAATGCCGAGCAAATGCGCTTCAGCAGCGTCGGCAAAACAATCCACCACGTAGCCAAGCTCTGACAGAATCTTCGCTGGAGGAACGCTGAATATCACATTGCCTACGCCAGCGCCGACGCAGACCAAGGCGTGCTTAGAAGCCATGCGCAACCTTTTTCATGCGCCATCTCGCTCGCCCAGAAACAGGCTGTGTGGACGTCCACCGCCGCCAACGTCGCTGAAGGCTATGCGGAACTTGGAGCCAGGCAGCGCGGCCTCAAGCCCGGCCACGGATAACGGGCGGCAATGCGGGTGCGGGTCTCCACCCGACTGCTCGTAGAGAAAGAACTTGGTAGGATGGCACGCGTCAAGGCGTTTGAGCGCGAGCGCTCGTTCATCGTCCCCTGTGCAGTGGTGCAGCACCGTTATAGTGACGGCGAGGTTTACGGGGCCGATACTGGGCGCCGCTGCCGTTGCGCCAGGCTTGGCGGGCAGGAACGCCTCAGCGGTGTAGTATTGGGTGTCCAGAAGCATAGTTTGCTGTGCTCTGTGGATCATCTCAGGTGAAATGTCCACGCCTACATACCGCTCCGCATATTTGAGGAGGAACGGGGCTAAACGCCCCCAGCCGCAACCAAAGTCGAGCAACGTCTCCACCTTACGGCCTGATGTGAAGGCGTCGAGATGCGGCGTGAGCAAATCAACAAGCCTTTGCGTGCCCGCCCTGAACTCGTTTCCCGTTTTCCACCCTACCCAGCCGACGATAGCGCCAGCGGTCTCGCGGAACTTGGCATCCCACCATGCAGCGTTCATATCACCAGCCCTCCCCCCCAATCTTGCCCTCAAGAATCAGACGCTCCGCTTGGGGCGGATGCCTGTCTGTGTATGGCACCGTAGCTCCTCCGCCATGCGGGTGCGTGCCTGGCCCTGTTTCCACGCCCTGTTTGTCCTCGCGCCAGCGCAAGAATACGTTGTCAAACCAAGTGGGTGAAATAGCGCCCTTGAGCATGAAGTGGTTGAGGTAGTACCTGAACTTGAGCCGGAGCTTGTTCAATGGCTTTACCCACGCGTAGTGCGCCCACGGCGAATAGTCCAACAGCTTGACCTTGGATAACAGCCCTGTGGGCAGCCCGTGGTGGTCCTTGTAGGTCAGGCCCGGCACAAACCGGTAGATACGCGGCTCCCACACCCCGTCCCAGACCTCGCCCGACCCCACGGTCCACAAATCATTCCAAATGTCCTGCCGCTTAGGCATCAGCACGTCAAACTTGCGCAGGTCCGCGAACAGGTGCCAGATAGCGCCGGGATACATCACTTCGTCAGCATCCAACATCAGCACCATGTCGCCCTTTTCGCAGCGCGACAAGACAGCGTCGCGCATCGGATGCTTGGTTGGATACAGGCAAGGCTTGACGATCTCCAGCTTGTTGCCGGGGTCAGGATATGCCTCAAGGATGCTCATGGTCGTGTCGGTGGGCGCACCGTCCTTGTTACACATCCCGACTGTCTGCGCCAGTTTGACACCTCCTACAACCACCACGATCTTGTCGGCGTCGGCATAGATTGAGTCGAGCGAAGCCTTGATGAATTCTTCCTCGTTCAGCGCAATCATGCCGACTACGATGCGGGTATCGTCCGGCTTCACACCTCGGGCGCGCGCAAACCCCTCCACTTTGCCTGTACTGACCCAACGGCGGTGAAACTTGTGCGCAGACTCCTGCGACAATTGGTGACGGCCCTTACCTGAGCTGTGCCGACCAAAGTGGACGATCTCGGACATGGGCGTGTAGCGGATGCGGTAGCCTAAGCGCCTCACCGACATGCAGAACTCTGTGTCCTCCCAATAGGCCAGGTAAGTTGCCGCGTCCAGCCCGCCTAGTTCGTCCCACACTGTGCGGCGCACAAGGCAGCAGGCCCACGTCGTCATGTCCAGTTCAGCGAGCTGTTGCTCATCCGCCACTATGTCGCGTGCGCGGTGCTGGTACGTGCCCGATACCCACGACCATTCAGACCCGGCCGAGTCCACCTTGCCGTTGGCGAGCCTGTGCAAGTTACCGACCACCGCGATCTTGTCGTCGGACATCAGCTCGCCCAGCATAGGAAGCAGGAAGGTGGGCGTCGCCTCGATGTCCACGTTCAGCATCAGGAGGTGGTCGCCTGCCACAAGCTCTGCGCCTGCATTGACAGAGGCAGCATACTCCTTGTTCTTGTCGTGGCGCAGGACTCGGCCAGACAATTTCAGCTCGCGCATCAACGCCGCCACCTCCTTATGAATGGGCGGGTTAGATGCGTCGTCTACAACTACGACCTCTGAGATGGCGGCCGCGTCACTCGCGGCCAGAGACTTGAGGCAGCGCGCCAGATGTTCGCCAGGGTTGTAGGCAGGAATCACTATGCCAACCGTGGCAGCGTCAAAGTGCTCTACCTCAATGACGCCAACAATGCTATGTTTGGTTGCGGGCGCAGTCCTCTGCTTAGATGCGGGGAGCTTGGGTATCGGCGCGAACACAGGATGCGTGACTACGACACCGTCGCCGCAGGCCACGATCTCGTGGGCACGCACCGTTGACACAGGCACGTGGGCACCTTTAGGGTAGACGTGGATTCCTTCCAAGGTGGGGCCGTCGTTGTTGAAGCGGACGAGGACGGTATCCACAGCGCTACGACACCTTCCATTCCGCGACGGTGTGGCGAGCAGACTTGAGGCTGTCGATTACGTCGGGAGAGGTGGCGCCGGACTCAAAGCTCTCCAAGACCTCAAGCAGCGCGTCTTGCATCTCGCGCCGCATATGCGCCGCACTTTGGTCAGCCTCCTTCGCTGCACGGCCTGTCAATACCGTCCAGAGCGACGCGTGGTAGAGACAGTTCCATCGGTAGCCAACGATACAGGCGTCAAGCCACGCGATGAGTTGTTGAATGGGCGTGCGCATTACAGGTTGTCCTCCAGCGCCCCACACAACGCGTGCAATGCCGCACCATGACATGCCTGCACCAATGGCGTGTCGTCTACCGGCGCTTTGACCACCACGTTGCACACACTCACCTCGGCCAGCCTCCCCCCCTTGCTGCCTGTCAGGCCTATCATATCCATGCCGATCTGCCTCGCGGCAATGGCGGCGCGGCAAACGTTCTCTGAGTCGCCGCTTGTCGAGATGGCGAACAGGACGTCGCCCTCACTGCCCAGCGCCTCCACCTCGCGGGCGTATGCGTCATGGTAGCCGAAGTCGTTGGCGATGGCCGACATAGAGGGCGCGCTGGCGCCGAGCACAATAGCGGGCAGGGCGCGGCGCTGCAACTTGCGGAACCGGCCCACAAGTTCGCAGGCAGCGTGTAAAGCGTCTGCAAACGATCCGCCGTTGCCACAGAACAGCAAACACTTGCCCTCGGCCAATGCAGCGGAAGCCATGAGCCGGGCCTGGTTCAGCGCCTTCATGGCCTTGGGGTCGTCAGCAAAGGCGGCAAGGGCTGCGGCAGCTTGGGCTATGTCGCGGCGGATCACTTGTTCTCCTCTACGTCTGCGGCAAGGAGCGTGTCGTCTTGCGCCTCCTTGACGCAGATAGGGGCGTTAGGAGGAGACGCCATCTTGAGCAGATCGCGGTATTGCTCAACTACCATCCATAACCTCCGCACCTCAGCGCAGAGCGCGGGTATGTCCTCACGGCAGTGAGCGACGAGAGCAGCGTCGAAACCACTCGGGTCAATGATCTGCCCATACTCACACTGGGCAGAACCATCGTCCAGCACAATGGCACCAGAAGGCGCCTTCAGCTCGGCTGCTCCATCCCGCCATTGCCATTTCCACGATCCCGGCGTCGCCGCGTTGGCGCGCTCCTCAATGGCCTTCAGCTCGTCCTCTGTCATAGCCTACCTCCTCTCCGCCGCCTCTTCACAACGGGCCGCGCATACTTGACCAACAGCCTGTATCCAGCCCCACACCTCTCACACTTGTGAAGGTAGGTCGCTACTGATGTCGGGCCAGGCTCGTAGTCTGTGAAGAAAACCTCACCGCCGCAGTCAGGTCGAGTACACAGATAGTGTGCACCGGGTTTGGTAGATTGGGCAGCTACTTTGCTGGATGCCTTAGAGCTGCCGAAAGGAACGGGGTTAGTGTTGCCTGCCATGTTCCCCAACGCCTCAGCGGCACTTTACCATGCGCATACCGAGGTGTCAAGTAGGAGCGGGTATCATTCCTCCAGCTTCGCGCGGATAGCAGCGCCAAGCTGAATAAAGGACGTGGCCCCGCCGCACACAAGACTGAGGAAACAGTCTCGCGCGGCCTTACCCAACGCCTCGTCGCTCACGCGGGGCTTGGTTATGGGACGGGCTGCCGCAATGTCTGCCCCAGCAGGCTTGCCGTGGTCATTGGGCCTGGGCGGCTCGTCACTCACGCGGGGCTTGGCCTCGGCGAATTCGCCCAGGTCGGGGAGGGCGGAGAGGGCGCTAGAAAACTGCTCCCAGATTCCAGGTTCTATGCCGCGATAGCCTCTGTCGTTTGAATCCGCCGACTCCTCCATCTCTCGTGCAGCCTTCTCCAACTCCTTCCACGGCGCCACGCACTTGGCGTAGAAGAGGGGGGCGGCCTGTCTGTAGCCCTCTCGGTTTGGCTCCTCAAGGGCTCTCCACTGTCTTATGGTAGTAAGGCCTGTACGGATGGCGAAGAGCCGCCTCCCCAACTCCTCCCCCTCGTCCTTCTCGCGAGCGGCCTCTAGCGCCTTCTTGTTCATACGATTTGTCTCCTCGGAGATGTAGGTGTCCTCACTCGGGTGAAGGTCGAGTACAACAGGAATCGTCTTGAGTAGCTTGCCACACATAGTCTTCTCGTCCTCGCTCGGAGTAGGCTTGTCCGCCGCAAGTTGAGTACGCTCCGCGATGCGGCACATCTCTTCGTGCGCTGCCGGGCAGTGAACGCGGATAGACTCGCCCTCTCTCGGGGTGGGTTTAGCCTCGTACCGCGGCGCGATCTCCTCCGCCAAGTGCGTCAGAACATCGTAGACGGTCTTGCACGGAATTGGCGCAAGCTCGTCAGCACCACTCGGAGGCTTCCGCCAGAGTTCGGCTTGCTCGCGTAGGAGTGCAGCGACTTCCTCAGCAGACAGTCCTTTGTTTGGGGCGGGCTCCTCCCCCGGCACGTCGATGGGGCCGGTCCAGGTAACGCCTTGCTCGCGGCATTCACACAAGGCGCCCGTCCAGTCATACCACCACATCTTGCCGTTGACCGGGCCAGAGACTTCTTCAATCGTTGAGTGGTGGTGAGGGGTGTATCTCCGCCAACACCCCGCGCGCATCGGCTCAGAAACCTTCACGTGCTCGTACATCACTCTCCTCCGATGATGGTGTGCTTCATTTGACACAGCGCGAACTCAAGAGCAGCAGGGTCACGTATCTCGCGAAGCAGGCCTTGTGCTTGGAGCACAGTTCCTCCGGGTAATCCGTTGGCACTTGGCAGATGCAACACCGTTCAAGTCCGGGCTGCCGAATATAGTCCACGTTCATTTTGAACGCTCCTCCCGTGCCCGAAGAACTCGCCCAGTTCCTTGGCAACGAGGGCAAGAGTCATACTTGCTCCGCTGCAGGATGGCGCCAACAAGGCAGGTGAAGAAGGCGACGACCAACGCCAGGAACAAAACGTTACTCCAGTTCATGCTTTCCCTTCCTGAATGATGAAACACATCATCCCCTCTTTTCCTCCTTGCGTCACGATGTTATCCCCTCCCGCTTGTTCCACGCCAGAATGGCTTCCCGCCTCGTCAGCTTGTCAGGACCGCATCTGGGAAATGGTGTCTCCGTGGTCTTGACGCAGGACACATAGAACATCGGTGGGTGCCGGAAGACTTCCGCAGGCCCATTGCAATACGGACACGGCTTCATGCCGTCTCCACCTCGTCGTTCGGCAGTCATCAGAACCCTCCAACGTTCTGTATCATCATTTCTCGTCATCAATGGCTTGGATGAGCTCGCCGAGACAGCGGCGCAAGGCAATGAGGTCAGCCCGCCCCAAGGATACCGTCGGCCCGCCCAGGTGTTGGGAACCACATCTGGCCCAGGTTGTTATCTCGACTACGCCATCTCTGACATGAGCCAGCTTGACCGTGCGCCCGTTGTGAGAAACACTGCATCGTGTCATGTGAACCTCCGAATGTTCCAGTACGTCATTTCAGGCATCTATCGCGGATGACCTTGGCCAAGGCAGTCATGTCGGGCGTGACTCCCTCTCTTTCGCCGGGCTGCTCTTCAATGAGCTTGGCACACTCCTCCCGTTCTATTGCGCCTCCATATCCCGCGCCAGCGTAAAGGCCATCACGAAATGCTTCCCGAAGAATCTTCGTAGTACGCCCAGGCTCCCAGCCCTTTTCCACACAATAGGCCAACCAGATGGCGTTTGCTTCTGGCGTCATAACGTTCCTCCAATATTCAGTACAGACATTCCCATTCTACCTGCATAACGCGCCCAATCACCGAACGTTTCAAGGAAAAGGGGCACCGGTAAAACCCAGGACGGGCGGAACCCGGCGCCCCAGCGGATTGGAGGTGCCATAGTCTACCCCGTTCACACGCCCATGTCAAAGGGTCAACTGTTATGCAGAAGCGTCAAGGACTCCGCACAATGGAAGAGGCCCCGCCGCTATGCGTCACGAGGCCCCTGTTGCTCGCGTTGTGGCTAACTAGCTCGTGATGCCGGTCCCCTTCGCAAAGGCGGCGGCCAGCACGCAGTTACCGTCGTACCGCTCCGTGCACTTGATCCAGAGCTGGTCATAGGCAAACGAGTCTCCGCCCTCTTTCGTGGCCGAGATCCGAACCCCGCCCCTGGTGTACTTCCAGTAGTAGGACAGCTCACCGAAGAGGATCGCGCCGTCCGGCAGGTTCGGGTTCTCCAACAGCGGGTAGCCCAGAAGGGTGTCGCCGATGCCGCGTTCACCGGTGTTCACGCCCATCGCCAGGCCGCCGCGCACAAAGATGTAGTGCCCGGCCGTGTCCTTGAGCTTGCGGATGCGCAACACGTTCGTGTTGTTCATTACCCACGCCATGCCCTTCTGATGGCGGTAGCGGGCATCCACCGTGTGCTCGATGGTGAGCAAGTCCTCGTAGGTGAGCGCCCCGATGCCTGAGACAGCGGTGACACCCGAGCAGTAGTAGAGGCCGGTCGGCATCGAACTGCCCGTGCCCATCGCAATCATCTCGTCCTGTTTGCGGGCCAGCGCTTCGGCAAACTTCTCGGCAAGAAAGGACTCCAAGTTGATCGCGCTGTCTTCCAACAGCTCAAGGCTCATCTTGGTGATCGCCACGAACTTGTAGAGCTGCCACGTGGCCTCGCCAAAGACTGGCGTGGTCTCCGTCTTCTCCGTATTCTCCGAGCCGAGCACGACCGAGATGTCGGTGGCGAGCGTCGGGATGTAGCCCGTGTCGGTCGTTACCGGAACGTGCGTCACCATCGGGTCGAGCGTGATCAACTGTTGCTTGCGCTCGATTATCTTCGCCAAAAAGCCCGGGGGCGTCAAAAAGCCGCCCGCCGAGTCAGTGCCTTCGGACAAAGCCTTCAAGACTTCTTGTCCGCGCGGGGTGAGCGCGAAGTTGTCCACGTTCGCGGAGGTCTTGAGAAGCTCCGCCATCGAGAACTCGTTCTGCGACTCCTGTCCCCGGTCACCCTTGTCCGTAGGGTCTACCGGCGGGCGACCGTCAACCGCCAGTCCCGGGTTGACCAGAAGATTTTTCTGGACGACCGGGGGCAAACCCTGCTTCTCGATGGAAGCGACATACGCTGCTACCTTCTCTTCGTTCATGGTTACTCCCTCTCCTTCAGCACGCCCACCCGCTGCAATAGCTTGCGAGTGATGGCGTCAACCTCTTCTTGCGTGAACGTCAAGTCCATGTCCTCAACGGGCTTGACAACCTCGGCCTTCTGTACCCCCAGCTCCGCCAAGACCTCTATGATGGCCGCCTTGGTCGCAGCCTTCTGGGCCTCTTCGGCCGTGGGAGCAACAGGCGCGGGCTTGGGCTCCACTGCCTTCGCGGCAGCAGCAGCGCCATCCGCATCCCCGCCCTTCGCGGGCGTGTCGTCCGTCTTGGCCCCAGCTGCGATGAGTTGTTCCACAAGTTTGCGCGCTTGGGCCAAGGCTTCCTTCGTCCCGTCCGTGGCCTTGGAGATCATGTCATCCAGAAGCTCAACGAGTTGCTTGCCTGCGTCGGCCACCGGCTTCTCCTCACCCTCTGCCTTGGCCGGCTCCGGCATCGCGTTCGCCGCAGCTTCCGCCTTGCCGAGCAGAATGATGGCCTCGGCCACGTCAGGAGTCTCCATCTTGAGAGCGGCTATCGCGTCCCCGATCAGCTTGGCCGCATCGCCGTCGTTCGCCTTTTTCAAAGGCGCCTCATACGGGTAGGGAACTGGAGAGAGCGAAAGCGTTTCCTCGGTCTTGCAGAACTCTACCCATGTCTGCACGGCTCTGTTGCCCACCGCCTTCAGAATCTCCGCCTCGTCCTGTCCATCGCCTATCGCAACGACAAACGGGTCGAAGCCCTTCTCCGCACAGAACCCCTTGTACTTTTCGCGTAGAGACATCGTGGTCTCCTCCTTTTCTGCTCCTTCAACCGGAATCAGCCCGCCGCTTTTCACAAACTCGGCCAGCCCCTTCGCTATGTAGGCCCGCACAGCCAGCGCCTTCGGGTTGGCAGGCACGGCCACAAGGCTCACCTCAAGCAGCGTCAACTCCTCAACGATGTTGACTTGCTGGTTCTGCTTGCGGTCAAAGCGCCTATGCGCCTTTTCCACCTTGCCACGGATACTGAACTTGTTCAACATACCTTGCTGAATCTTGGCCCAAACCTTGTCTTCGCCGCTGTCGATCTCGACCTTGACCCACAGCTTGCCCTCGCCCCCGTCGCGAATAGCGCGGGCATCCACCACCTTGCCTATGATCTGGTCTTCGTTGTGGTTGAGCAGAACGGTCAGGCCAATGGCGCCTGCCGCAGCCTTGTCCAGCGCCTCGGGCTGTATGATGTCGCCTTGAAGGTCAAGGTCGGAAGTGGCGGCGAAACCCTCTACGATCCGCTTGCCGTCCGCCTCTTCAACAGCTTCGGCGGCGAGAATGAGATCGAAGGGTACTTCCAGAGCAGGACGCTCTAGTGTAGCGGTGGCAGTGGGCACTATGGCAGTCCTCAACTGCCCGCCCGAAACCGAAAGAGTCTACCACGCTAATGGTAGCGTGTCAAACGGAATTATTTCTGGTCTGGGTAGATCGCCTCAAGGTCTTCGATCTGCATGTGCGAGAAGCCCTGCTTGCGGAACTCCTTCACAGCCTCTTTGGCTTCCTTCCGCGTCCTGCAATAGTAGTCGTCAACTCCCATGCCCCACACACCCCGGAAATTGACCACGAACTTATATCCATGCTTCATAGCACTCAAAGCTACCTCGTTGTCCTTGGGCATTAGCCCACCTCAACGGCGTCGGGCAGCCAGTGGCGTAGACGGGCGCGGGCAATCTCGGCGTATTCAGCCTCACGCTCGATGCCGACTATCTCATCCCAGCCCGCGAGGCCCGCAGCGATCATTTCGCTCCCACTACCAGAAAACGGAATTAGGATTCGACGCGGGGCGTAGGCATCGGGGAGCAGCAAAAGCCTGCAAAGCCAAGTACACAACTTGATGGGTTTGACCGTAGGGTGAGAATTGCGCCGCGCAGACTTTCGCGCTTGGTACGCATCCGCCTTCTCGGTGCGCGCTCCACCGCCTCCACTCAGCTCCCCGCTTGTCCTTTCAGGCATTCCCTCAAGCCCGGCTTCTCTCTCCTTCCTCGCCGCCTTCGCCTGATACCGCACCGGGTCGGCACACAGAATGCCCTCCTCAACCTCGGCGTTCCAATCAGAACGGAAGAAGAAGCGGGAGGCGCCGCCAGAATCAAACGGTCCCTCCAAGCGAACTGTGTGCTGTTTGCCTCCACCAAAGAAGGCTCCATGTTCTTTGCTATGCCGCTTATTTCCAGCAGCGTGCAAGTGCGTCGTCTGCTCGTCCAGCCTCCGCGCCGCCTCTGGATCGCCGAGAACGAAATTCGGCGGCCAGCGGCCTTGGCACTCTGTGCCTTCCGCATCTTGTGGCATCCCCGTAACCGACATCCGAAGACTCACACCGCCCATCGCATTCGCCGCGGGGGCATTGTGCCTATGTTCGCTGCCGATGCGCCCCGCCTCAATATTGAGGCTTCCTGCTCCGTGCTTCACGATAGAGTCCACCGGCTTTCCAATATACGGAACCTGCCACACAATGATCGGCTCGACCGCAGGCTTGAGAGCTTGGAGGCCGTAGCGGTGTCCGGCGAATTCCTCGTGGCCCTTTACGCGAGCGGCTTTTGGGAATCCGCTTCCAAACGCCCAGCACAGGAATACGCTGGGGTGAATTATCATGCCCGCATCTTCAATGGCACACGCAACGCGGTGCCAGCTTCGACTGCCCGCAAAAGTCATCCCGAATGCTCCTGGCAACATATGCTTTGCGAGGCCCGCCCAAATCTCTGCGGGCGGAATACTCGCGTCCCAGTCCTTGCACATGAAGCCTTTGGAGGGTAAGATGTGGGTGAAGGCGGACCACAAATTGGAGCGGAGCCAAAGATGGAAGTAGCCAGAGCGTGCTCGGTCTGCGGGCAATCCTACAAGGCGAACCCGAACAGGCTGAAATGGGGAAGACAAACTACTTGTAGTCGGCAATGCTCCTATGAGCTTCGGGGCCGCCAGAAGAAAACGGGCCATGTCCGGGTCTGCCCTGTCTGTCAACACCAATTCTACCGACCGCCGAGTCAAGTCAAATCGAAGCATGAGACATCGTATTGCTCTAGGCGGTGTCACTACATCGGCAGGAGTTTGGGTCTGACGAAAAGAGTTGTCGCCAAGCCCTATCGACTCACAGAAGCGGGCAGAAGAAACACAAAGGCGGCGCAGAAGCGGGGCGTGCAAACCAGGAAGAAAAACCAGAGCTACCGGCACAGCGAAGAAACCTTGGCCAAACTGCGCGAAGCTGCCGCCAAGAATATTGCGTCGGGCCGCATCAAGCGTGTCTCCAAGATCGAGGACATAGTCGCCAAAGAACTGTCCTCTCTCGGCGTCCCCTTTCGGCGACAAGAATTGCTCCGCGGAACACTGGGGCGCTACGTCGCTTGCCTTGATTTCTTCTTGCCCACTCGGAACACTGCCATTGAGGTAAACGGGACTTTCTGGCACGCCGACCCTCGCTTCTACGATCCTCGCGATTTGTTCCCTGCGCAGAGGAGAACCATTGAGCGGTATGCCAGAAAGGCGGCAATCCTCCGCGAGCGTGGCATCAAGCTGATTGAGATTTGGGAAAGCGACCTCCGACATAGCTCGCATGATGCGGTCAAGAACGCCCTTGCTACCCAGCTTAGATAGTCCGTAAGGCGAGTCCGTCAGCATCGCATGAAAAGGCGGCCCATCATATCGCGCGCAGAACTTGCGCACGTCGCCGCAGTGAACACGCCAGTTCATTGCGCCTTTCGCGCAGCCGTTTCTTGGCATCTAGCCGCCGCCGCGCCAAACGAAAGCGAATGGCAAAAGCACCAAAGTAACGAAGGATAGCGCGCCGAAAAGATAGGTGTCTAGGGATGACTCCGCGCATATCGCCCAGAAAAACAGTCCAGCGATGATGCAGATAAGCGCCGCCACAAACCACCACAACCCTACGCGCATCTTGTCTGCCATGCTCATTGTGTTCCTCCTTTCATAACTGCCGCAGTGAACGCGCCAGTTAGACACCAAGGTTTCCTCCTCTACTGGTTAGCCAACTCTTCTATTTGGTACTTGAGAAGCTCGCGGAGCAACCGTACTCGTACTCCAGAGTCTTTCGTTTCCTCCAAGGCAACCGATAATAAGACAGGCCATCCAGTCTTGCCCAACAGGATTCTTCTGGTCCTCGGATCGTCTCGGTCAAATTCTTCTAAACCTTTGCCTGTGACCAGAACTGGGCAGTCAATGCTCTCGTTACTGAAGACGGCAATCAGAACCGGCAATTTGCGTTCACGCGCCCATGCGCAAAGACGATCCTCCATATCGGAGAGAGATTCCATAAGAGAAGCATCAACCTTGATACATGTAGCTAGTACCTCTCCTTTGTTCGCGGAAGGCTCAAAGCCCACAATCTCCCGGAATTTGTCTGTGAGATACTGAAACGGATCGATTCCACAAGACTTTGCACCCACGTTATTCCTCCTCGCCGCAGTGAACCCGCCAGCTAGGCACGATGGCCTCCGCGCTCATGCCTTCCATTCGGGGCACTCCCAAACCGGCGTGACCAAATTGAAGGTAACGCAGACGGCGTAGAGCAGCGCAGCAATTCGACAATTCTGCGACGAATCTTCGGGGTTGAATTTCGCACAGCGCGCACAAAGGCAGTAATCCCAATGCGCCCCTTTCAGCTCTTCGTCTACGAATACAGGTTCGCCGTGGTGCCCGTATTGGATGACCCTGCCCTTTTGCTGTCTCATCTCATACCTCCTCAGACACCATAGTCTCCACGGTGCCGATCATCCAGTTCAGCTAGCTTAGATGACACCCAGTTTTCCAGCGCAGACCAATAGCCGACAATTCTAGTCATATGCCGCAGGCATCTCGCTCTCCGCGTGCCCTTGATAACCGGCTCAAGCTCCGCCCACGTCATGTCCGGCTGCGCCCGTTCAAGGTGCACAACGCAGACAATGGACACGCCCCGCTCCGGCGTGTGGCAAATAGCGATCTCCTGCGCGTCAACATCGGCCCCCACCACCTCCAGCGTCGGGTCCGCGTCTACCTGTTGCTTGATCTCAATGGCCGTCATGGTCCGCCTATCTCCGCCGCGACTTGCAGGTCATCCTCTTGCACGCTTGGATAGCATCTTCCTTCGTATGAACCACGGCGGTGCTGAGGCCGATTAGGGTATTGCTGAGTTGCCATCCAGTGCTCTCCGTCCAGATGACCACAGGCTTATCTTGCTCATGCGCCAAAACTACTTCCCGGATTGTGCCCCAAGACGGTTCTGGCGAATACGCAAGTACCCCATCGGCGGAAGCAACCGATGCTGAATCACAACAAAGAACCTCCCGCATAGCCTCTCGGACGGCATCGACCGCGCCCCCTTCACGCAGCCTATTGAGGATGTCCTTGGGCTTTCCTCCGGCGCCCCACAAAGGGGAGGGAGGAAGAATCGGGTCTTGCTCAAATGGATCGATACAGTCCAACTCCTGTTTCATCTCATCGCGCCACCGCCGGTCGCTCCCGTCAGTGACATGACAGATAGGCCCCGCAAGATACCATCTCATTTCTTTCCTCTTTCACTGCTCGCCAGTCCGCCCCACATAGACGCTGACTGATGTGACTCTATCCTCGCGGCCAAGACAATTCCACGCCAAGCCTTGTCTGGAGGCTGATAGGAACCTGTCCAGTGTTGGTCAATGCCGACGTTTCTTCCGATATTGCAGGAGTCTGCGCTACGCAAAGGAAGCCGCGTAAAAATGCTCGGTGCGAGCATCCGCAAGCCGTGGAGTTTACAGCGTGGCTTTCCATCATCGCATACCGTCTTCATCACGCTATCCATTCTGCGCCACCAAACCTCAGCCCCCGGACGATGATACTTCCCAGAACTCCCTAACGCAACACAAGGCCATTCATAGGACAGTCTATGAAGCCGGGAAAGCGCCTCGTGAAGATGCCAAACCGGGACTCCGAAATACTCAAAGGCCCACTCTGACAACAGCCCATCGTTGTCGCTTGACGTGCCGTTGATAACATCTGGAATCAAGGCGAAATCGCAGGCGGGGTGACGCATCCACTTGGAAACCCATGCGTAGTATCCATCCCAATCCGTCGGCTTCTCTCCTCCGCGCCATCGCGTGTATGCCCCATTATCAAGAACAAAGGACGAACAGACTTCCGCGGCAATCTCAATCTGCTGGGGATACGCCCAAGAGATCAATGCGTGGCGGCCAGCCAGAATTCTCACCGCTGCACGGGCGGGAGTAATTGGCAAGCCATGATAGTGAATCACCGCTTGTCACTCCACCCCATGTTCTCAGCAGCCGTCACGACAGCGCCTCCTCAATCTCGTCCTCTGTGAAGCACACCCGCTCGCCGACAACAAGCACCGGCATCGGCGGCGGCCAGTCCTCGTCTTGCCATACGCGCGCAACCTGGACGCGCAGCAGGATTGGCAGGACGTGTGCAGCGGCCTCTGTGTAGCCAATCTCGCCGGACAACAGACGCCCATCCAGCGCCTCGAAGTCCATGCCGAGTTCTTGGAGCCGCGCCTTGAGGTTCTGGCACGCGCCGCACATCGGTCTTGTAAAGACAACGACATTTGCCCGCATGTCTCACTATACACTCTTTCCCGCTGCCCGCTCCAGCAAACTGGCACGGTACGGCCCGCCATCAACGTCTCGCCCGCATATAGGGCAGGCATCGAATGGCTCGGTGTCCGGCTCTCTCCGCGTGCCCGCATTGCCGTAGGCGTGGATCGCGTCGCGCCTGTGACCCGACCAATGGCATGACAACCCCTTGCACGCTACCGTCTCCTCACTCGTGTGTCTACTGCGCACCTCCATGTCACTCCTCCCCACGCATCCACTCCACCGTTGCGAAATACTCCCGCAAACAGTTGCCGCAATGCCTGCACCCGGTCAACCCCTTTGCGCCCTCAACTCGGCCACAGGAATACACGCGCGGATCGTCCGCAAACTCCGCCATCACGCGTTGCCATGCCGCAATCGTGATCGCCCAGTAGTGGTTCGTTGTTCGCTTGCGCCATGTGTAGTCGCGCGCGTAGTCGGGGTGAATTGCCGTCTCGTAGTACGCCATGAACGTTAGCACGACGGGAATCCCGAGCGCGCAATAATGGTTGACGGTGGGGTACACTGTCGAGCGCAAGTTCCACGTGTTCGTCCTTACACGAACGAACATGAGATTGGGCGGAGGGCTGCAGAGCAGGACGGGTTTGCTGTCCGTTCTCTCCGCCGGATTCACAGTCAGCACGACCGGCGCGTCAAACTCGTCCAGCCTGTCGAAAACCGTCGTGTTGTAGAACCGCATCGGGTACTGTTGCACCGCAGCCATCACGGCCTCACGCCTGTTGCTACTGTCGTTGCCGTCGTTGACGCGGACAACCTGGTTGCGCGCCTGCTCGACGGTCGGCATGTTGGGCAAGTTCTCTTCCAGCGGCTCAAGGTAGGAGCGCGAGTTGAAGAAACAGTCAGCGCAGCCTCTCAAGCACTTGCCCGTCTGCGGAATGCAGCAGAGGATTCCACTGCCCCTCGTCTTGGGATTCTCAATGTACCGCTTGCCCACCTACTTTCCTCCCACATTCGCCTCAAACACCGCCCGAGCGAAGCCCCGCGGCGTCACACTCCGCTTGAGGCCGCGGTCCTTAGACGGCGGCATATGGTGGATCGGGTTCTTGCCAACAGGCTCAACACGTCTTGGCTCCGGCATGATAAACCCGCCGCCTGTCCAGAGACAGGTTTTCTTGGTGTAGGCCTCGGATGTTGGATCGTCAAGGTAGCCCGCGTAGTCACAGGGGTCAAAGTAGTAGTCCGGCTTACGCCACAATGTTGAGAGGCGGCCGACCGGGTTCTCGATCATCCAAGGCGCTTCGGAAATCTCGCAGAGCCGTCGGCAGCTCTCAACGAGTTCAAGCGCCTTGACAAGCGGTGCCAATCCCTTGCGCGCGAACCACCGCGCCCCAGAAACCGCAAGATGTGTGCACGGAGGAAAGGCGGCAACGAAACCTGCGGGCCGGAACCAGTGAACGAAAGTGTTTACATCGTGGCAAACAGTGGTGATGCGGCCGTTACGATTGACGCCGGCAGGATGCCGAATATCAACGAGGAGACAATCAAAGCCCGCCTCGGCCCAAGGCTCAACCATGATGCCGGTGTAGTCGCACAAGCTCAGAATTACGCCTTGCCTCACCGCTTGCGCCTCCGCTTCTTGCCTGCTCGTTTGGAGCCGAGCCAGCGCCGTAACTCAGGCGTCGGCCTAATTGCCTTGTGCTTCGGCGGCGGGTCTATCAGTTCGTCGCACAACCCGAACCGCAGCACCTCCTCTGGTGCCAGGTACACGTCGTGTCCTGGCAATAGGAACTCGCGCACCTCCGCTGGCGACTCCAGCGCCGAATACCTAACGTACAGATCAATGAACCGGTCCAGCATCCGGCGGTTATCTTCATGCGACGCCTCACGGTCATCGGGCCTGCCGAAATCGCCGCTTTCAGGCTCATGGCTTAGAACGGTGGCGCGGCGACTCAGGCGGCGTCGCGTACCGCACATAAAGATGAGCAGCGCGGCGGAGCACACATCGCCGCGGCCAACAGTGTGGACAGGACTGCGCAGCTCCTCGATCACGTCGATGATAGCGAACGCTTCAGGCACCACGCCGCCGTCGGAGTTGATGGACAGTTCGATCCGCGACTTGGCTTTGGCGTCCAGCCAGAAGAGGGAGGCGATCAACTCTCGGGTCGACCCCTCCGTGATGTCACCATGCAATAGGATGCGGCGAGACGAGAGGAGGCGCTCTTCGATAAGGGCACGGAGAGATGGGTTGGTAATACCTGTCTCAGTCATATCAGGCTCCTCCTAGTCTACAATACGCACGATGCTTTTGCCTTACCTTGCCTTGCCGTACCGTGTCCTACTCCTGGCACAAAACCGTGAACCGGCAAAAAAACTCCACGCAGTCGAACTCCCCTATGCCCGGACCGAGGGGAGATTTGGGCGTAAGCATGGGGGACTTGTCCCCACACTCAGGACAACACACCGCCCCCTTTTCGTCCCGGTACCAAGTTGCGCCGTGTCGGTGAACCTCAACCCGTCTCATCGCCGTCGTTTCCATCACGTTCTCCTTGCGGCGTGGGCAGAAGCAATCCTTAGAGTATCGACGCCTGCAAGACCCGCATCCTTCGTGTAGCGTTTGACGAGACGCTTCACGCACAGCTTTCGGAGCGTGCACGCAACAACCTGCTCCGGTAGGCCTATTCTTTCCGCTGCTTCGGCAGGCGTTGCGCCGTGCGCTAGCATGCTGGCGTACTCGATTTCTAGCAACACAGAACTCATGGTCCGCTACCTCGGCTTCGTGATCCCAATTTCCCGCGTCTCAGGTAGTATCGTCACTATGGGCGTTCCCAACACGGCGGGCTCAAACATGGCCCGCTCCCCGTAGCCCCCCGCGCCCTCAACGTAGGTACGCAGATACGTGCCGCAGATCGCGCCTGTGCGAGACTTGTGCGTCAAGTGCTCACACGCTTCATCCGCCGTTATCTGCACCACCGAGTCGTCGGTTACCGTATGGACATGCCCCATCAAGTACAGGTCGGCCTCGAAGTATTGCATGAACCGTACAAGACGGTTGAGCTTTCCCCCCTTGGTCTGCGCATACCCAGCGCCGTGGTGGGTGCAGATACGGAACTTGACACTCTTCCGCTTGCGCCTGAAGGTCAGGTCGAGGAAGGCGCAGTAGCCGAGGAACGGCACCCGCCACGCGCTGCCATCGCGCTCAAGGCGGTCGTTCCACCGATCTAGCAACGAGCGGATAACGTGCTGCTCAAAGCGCCGCTCAAACTTGTCCTCGTGGTTGCCCTCGCCGAGGCCGATGCACTTGTGCGCGATAGGCCACAGTGTGGCGTCGAGCCGCTTCACCGCGTTCGTGCCGGCGGCGACGAGCACGGCCTTGAAATCGGACTCGCGAATCATCTCGGGGTCGAACCGCCTAACGTCCTGGTAACTGATAAGGTCCGCCATGTCACCAAGCCCGAGCCAGTTCGCGCTGTCGTCCTCTTGAATGCGCTTGACGTTCTCCATCAATAGGTCTTCGTGGCAACCGCGGGTCATCAGGTGAATGTCCGCAATGGGCCAAAGGCGTCTCGGGTCCGAGAGCGAATCTACCTCAATCTCAACTTTCGTCAGGTGCATTTCCAATCCTCCCTATTCTCTTGAAAAAGTTTGCTTTGCTCGGCTCTGCTTCGCTGGGCTGCGCTGTGCTGCGCTGCGCTCGGCTTCGCTGCGGCATGCCTCCATTCGCGCAAGGATATTTGCTTTGCTGCGCTCGGCTGGGCTGGGCTCCGCTTCGCTGCGCTGTGCTGCGCTCTGCTCTGTCATTTCCCCGCCACCCCACCCACACAAGGACGTTTGCTTTGCTTTGCTCCGCTTGGCTAAGCTCGGCTCAGCTGCGCTGGGCTTCGCTTCGCTGGGCTGCGCTGAGCTCTGCTGCGTCATTTCTGCTTTGCCCTTCGCATCAACCCCTCAGCGAACGCATCCTCACCTACGCGCTGCCCATCCCCGTAACTGCGCGGCTGGCGCGCGCCCGGCATCTCACCGCTCCGCGCCAGCCCATTGGCGGCCGTCGCGGCGGCAGCGTCCCCGGCCCGGCGCTTGTCATAGGCGTCGCCCGCCCACCGCCGAAGGAACTTGGCGTCGTTCACCAAGTCGTCCAGGGGCGGGGGCGAAGGGCATCCGAACTCGGCGGTCTCTATGTCTACTGTGTTCATCGTGGCCTCCTGTTCACTTGGGGATGTTTGCTTTGCTCTGCTTTGCTTTGCTGCGCTGAGCTGCGCTGCGCTGTGCTCGGCTCGGCTTCGCTGCGGCATGTCTCCATTCGCGCAAGGATGTTTGCTTTGCTGCGCTCGGCTGGGCTGGGCTCCGCTTCGCTGCGCTGGGCTTCGTCATTTCTCTCTCACCCGCCCCGCACAAGGATGTTTGCTTTGCTCTGCTTTGCTTCGCTGGGCTTCGCTTCGCTGGGCTGCGCTAGGCTCCGCTGTGCTCTGCTGCGCACCGCCTATTTCCTCACCTCGAACTTCGCTATGCGGAACCTTCCAAACATCGGCCTGTGGTTTCCCACCCCGATCATCAGGCCCCCGCGCCTCAGCCACTCCTGCACCAAGTCAACCGTGATCTCGGTGCCCTCAACCTCGTAGACGGTGATCTGAAACTCCATCGCCCACGGCAACCGCAGAACGGGCCGCTTCAAGTGCAGGTTCGGCACTACCGCCTTGCCACTGCTTAGTACGCGCGGCAAGGACTCGTCCACCCACATGTCCGCCTTCTCATCCACGAACTTGCCGTGCGCGTTCTTCTCGAACCCGGTGAACTTGATCTGCTTGTCCTTGCGCAGAATCGGTATCTCCTGCGGGTCCACGAACACCATCGCCTTGACGGACTGGCCCACAATCTTGCGCGTCTTGATATTCGACCAGAACATCGACAGGCAGGAGGGGTAGCTGCCGGAGTAGAAGAACGCGAGCAAGTTGGCGGCTGGCATCGTGAGGCCGCCCCCAGCGTCAAGGTAGAGCTGGTCCGCCAAGTTGACGTCCTCCGGCGCCTTGCCCGTGAAGCGGTTGAACTGCAAGTCCGCGATCCCCTCAATCCTCACATCGACAATCGTTCCCATGTCACCCATCTCACTACCCCCTATCCTCTAGAGAATGTTTGCTTTGCTCCGCTTTGCTGTGCTCCGCTTTGCTGTGCTGCGCTCAGCTCGGCTCCGGGCATCAACCGAAAGAATGCGTCGCCACGACGAACCAACGCCGCGCAGTCCTCGCAATCGTACACCTCGCCTGCTACATGACGGCAGCCCTCCCGCGTCATCGCATCCATCGCGGCACACTCCCACGTAGCCTTGCACGGCCATATCTTGAGGCACACCGCGTCAGGAACAATGGTCCGGTACGTGGCGAGGCGAGAGGGAACGTCTGTCGCAATCCCTAACTTGATTCGCGCGGGCATGATAACCGGCTCGGGCTGAATCGCGTAGAAGAATCCATCGTGTCGCCTCTCCAAAGGCTGCCCCGCTTGCAGGAACCCGTCCGCCTTCCGCTGTGCAACGATCCTCTCCGCATCGGCTTGTGTGACAGCAAGACAGAGCTGCCCGCCAGAAGCCTTTGTCCGGCACTTCACCGGGACGTACCCGAGGCGCCGGATGTATCTCCGCGCCTGTGATTTGTCCACGTCAAACTGTCTAGCAAGATCGCTTAGCAGAACAAGGCCGTCCGAGCTTGGATGTGACGAGTCCGAAGGATTCGTCGGCTGCGGACGGCCCTGTTTCTTCTTGCCTGTTTTCATCTCGTCACATCCACTGGGATCGTACTATGTAGAAGCGCCGTTGTCCAGTACATTCCTGGTCCTGCCTCACCGCCAAAACGCTCCTAGATGGTCAACCAGCGCTTCAACGTCCTTGAAGAGCGCCGTCGCCATTTCACGCCGCCACGGGCCAAGCGACTCCACAGACCGCTCACCAATGAGGACAAAAACCGGTTTGCCGAGAAATCTTGTATAGGCCCACTCAACAGTCGTGCCAAATCCAGGATCAGCCACCTGCATTTGCACTATCGTCGCCTGCGCCCTGCGGACATCCGCGAGATCACGCTCAACAACACAACGGTCTGGAGAAGCGCTCCCGCTGCAAACCTCGTCATCCGAATAGCCCTCGCCACGCGTCGGATCAAGAACGGTGAGGCCCGCCGCCTCTAACAGTTCGGTGGCGTGCACACGCTCGTTCATAACATCCGACCACAGACGGCCGGTCATCTTGCCAGCCAAGTAGACTGTCTTGATCATCGTGCCTCCAGCTCGAAGTCGTAAAAGTCCACGAGGGCGTAAGTGCGCGTGATCTGAGTCGGGTTCGTGATCACGCCTATCGGGTATTCCTTGCGCCCAAACGCGACGCGGCATCGGTAGCGCCAGCGATGCTCGTATCCACCGCCAGAACAAACATCAACAACGATGGACCGCTCGCCCGTCGTCCTAATCGTGATTGCTTGCCCTTCAAGAAACTGCTTGGGGCCGCGCGCTTCAGCGGCTCGAACTTGCCATCTTTGTTCCACTCGGTCAACAAGAATGAGTGTTACTATCGGAACCCCAACGATGGCCAGTATGAACGCGCCAAAGCCGCCCAAGTCTTTCCATGCCTTGCGATTCATTCCTACCTCCTTTCCTCGGGGTGATGGACGGGCGGCCACGCGTTGGGTGTCGCCAACCCACCGCCCGTCCAGCAGATGCCCCACCCTGCGAGGCGACTTTGCTCACGAACACACAGCGTGTCAATGGTCAGGACGATAGGATTCGAACCTATGATCATCTGGCTCCAAACCAGAGGGCTTATCCAGACTGGCCCACGTCCTGAGTTGTGTTCCTCTATGGCGAACCCGACCGGACTCGAACCGGTAACCACCAGATAGACAATCTGGTGCGCTAACCAATTGCGCCACGGGTCCGCCTCGTGTCAGCCGGTTCAGCAAGGGTAGGCGCGCAGCAGCGCCTCGTTTTACGCAATGCCCCACTACCGAGGTTCGCAACAGGGTCTTGAGGTAGTCTGATGCCTGCTCTTCCTTGCCCCCTTGCCATGATTAGCGCCCGTCACGAGCGGCTTTCATTCGCTCAGGCGCGAACCGGCTTGTGTCTGGTGGAGGCGCCGAAGAATTGAACTTCGGGTCCGTCAACGATCTCGGCCGTGCGTCTACGCGCATGTCCGTGTTCTGCTCTTCTCGCGAGTAAGGCGGAACGGCAGCCCCTACCTCGGCAGTCTCTCCCGGCCGTCACGGGTCTTTTTCCCGTCGTCACCGCATTTCGCCTTCCCCGCCTATGCAGGCTCGGCGGGGCGGGGTTCTGCGCTGTCGGCTAGGCAGCGCGGGCGACCGCTCTCACAGAGAAGTCGCCCTGGAGGACTTTATTGTCCTCGGCAGTTACGGTTTCAGCCCGCTTGTTGACGCGGCCAGCAGGCCAACCGCGGCGCGCAACACGGCGTTGGTCATCGGCGTCGATGCCTTTCGCCCCCACAAATTCGTTCACATGTCAAAGATCGTCTGTAGGCATAATACAGGAGAGGGGCAGGAATTACAAGCGCGAGACGGTCCACTCGCCAGCATCGGCCCGAGCAAATGCCCACACGCCCTTGAAGCGCTTGCCGTTGAACCGGGCCTTGAACGCGTCCTCGTCGTCCACGATCACCTCGGCCTCACCCTTGTCAATGCGCTTCACAATGGCGGTGGTGTTGGCAGTCGGGTTGAACCCTGTAGGATCGCCTGGCTCAAATACGCCCTCAGCCGTCATGGCCGCCTTGTTCTCATCCCGCTTGAACCAGCCCTTTGTCTCGTCGTTCTCCAGCGGCGACTTTGACAGCACCCAGTGCCGCAACGTCTCCTCACCAAAGTCTAGGCGCAGATCGTAGTGCTTGGCTAACACGCCCTCGGTAGCGGGCGCCCCGGCGCGCTGACGAAAGCCGTGGAATTGGAGAACGAACAGCACGGTGACAGTTTCGGACTCGTCGTCCTTCAATTCCTTGGCACCCTCTTCTGTGGCCTCCTCCATCGCCGTCTCGTAGTCAAGCTGCGACAAGTCCCACTCGCGGGTAAGCCAGTCCTGCATGAACAGCTCGGATTCTACCCAGCCGCACGCAGGGTAGAAATCAAGGCCGTAGCCTTTCCTCGGTGTGTCCGCCCCAGCTGCATCGGGACGCCACGCAAGCCAGTCCTCTGTCGTGGCGCCCGGCGTATAGACAGACGCCGCCGCCTTCACAATAGCGCCCCCGCTGCCGGGCAGGGCGCTCATGTGTTCCGCAGCCTTGGTCGCCGCGTCCGCGTCATCTACCTGCGCCGAGGGCACAACGAACAGCGGGGCCTTGAGGCCGAGGCTGCGAACAGCGGAATGGCGGTCAGCCATCCCTCTCCCCATCAGATCGGCGCCGTCTACATGCAACGCGTCGTGAACGGTTGCACTCACTTTGGTGCCTTTGGGTGCGCCTACCTCGCTACGCAGAATGCCCATGAGCACATCAAGCGGCAAGTGCCTCGCGTCCTTCCATGCCTCGACCACGCCGACGAGAACGAGCGAGTCACAGGACAGCCGCTTGAGCGCGAGCAGGACGGGCGCCAGCGCGAGAGAGTTGGACAAGTTCTTGTCATCGCCGGAGAAGGCACCGACGCGGTCGCCGTCCTTCCACAGTTCCACGGCCGCGCCGTCGAGCCTCTTCTGCACGAGTACAGGCCACGGCTTGCGGTCGAGGAGGTTGCGCTTGAGCGTGGCGAGGGTTAGACGCTTGCCTTCGTCAGCGGCGAGGGCCGGGCGCATGAGCTTGACGAAATGGGCAGGCTTGACGGCTTTGACAAGTTCGGCAGGCTTGGGCGTCGCGTCCATCGCCAGCTTCAATGCAGACTTCGCCGCAGCAAGTGCAGTCTCCGAGTCGCTGCTACCCGTAAGCGCGAGCAAGTCGCGCGCGGCTTGGACAGCGGCGGCATTGTCATATGGGTCCACCGTGGCGTCGCCCGGGGTATCAGCGTCAGCCGCCACCGCCGTAGCCTCCGCGTATGTAGGCCTGATCCAGCCGCCCGCGATCCTCGCAGCTTTCGCAATGTCCGAAGGTGGGCTTGACGCTCAGAATCTTGAAGCCAAGGGCTTTGCGCGCACGGCATGGAACGCAACAGCCGCAGTCCTTGCCGCCGGGCAGCGCGGCCTTGCACGCCTCCGCCGCGACCTGTTGGGCAACGGACTCAAGCTGCGCGATCCTGTCAGCCTCATTCACCGGCTCTCTCCTTCGCGTAGTGCGCCAGCACGGCCTCGGCCGTCCGCTCGCCCGCGTCGCGGAAATAACGCGCCACGTCTTGCTCTGTCTTGCGCTCCAGCTTCCACTCAAAGGCGCGAAACACCTTCTCAATGCCCTCGTAGTACGCCTTCTCTTCGCCCGAAATTGTACTAACGGCGCATCTGCAATTTATGGTCTGGCTGGGGTCGGTCGCCTCGGGATCGCCAGGGTAACGCAGACTCACGCCGCCCACGTTGAACGTCTCATTGATGCCCACTACCTGCCCATCCGCCGCTTCGTGGTCGTCGCGTGTGTGCTCGTCCAGCGTAGCGATCCAGCGCTTCTTCTCCATGCCCGCCTGCTTGCCTGCCATCGTTGCGCCAGCGTTCGCGGCCGACACGATCTCGGTCCGCGCAATGGTCGTGGCCCGGCCAACATAGGTTTCGTCAAACAGCTTGCGGACACGCGCCGCCATCATCGGGCCAGTGTCACCCGCCGCCAGCCCTTCAGCCAGCGTTTCCTTCAGGCCCTTTATGGTCGTCTCGCCTATCGTCTCGTCCCACCTAACCCGCGACCATTCAGCCAATGCACGGGTCCACTCAGGAAACTCCTCAATGACCTGCTTCTCTATCCGCCGCTTCTCTAGGCCCGCGCCGCGCACCATCGCCTCGGTCACGTCGGGCAGCATGACTTCGGTGAACTTGACCGACTCAGCTTCTCGGTCCCATATCGCCTCAAGCAGCGCGTCCACCTCAGCGGCGGCCGGTTCCTCTTGCTTTACCGTTTCAGTCGGCGCGGCCAACGACATCTCAACGGTGCCTCCACGCTGCGGCTTCAACTCCTCGCCCTGGTCGCCGCCCAACGGATCGTAGCCAAGCTCGTCGCGCGCCTCGTCGCGGGTCAAAATGCCCGAGTCCCACTGCTCCACCACGGCCTTGGTCCGCTTCTCCTCGTCCTTCGGCACGGGGCTGTCGAACTCGGCCTTGAGGTTAGGGTCAAACATCGGGCAGAGCACCTCGGTTATCACGCCGTCAAGGTACTCTAGCTTGGGCTGAATCGTGTAGCGTGAGAAGACGTATTCTGAGGCAGTAGCGGATGATCTATTAGCGTCCTCCGTGATGCCAACCAGTATCTCGGGCACGCCGTAGACGCCGAGTATCTTGCGGCGCATGGTCGTTGAGGAATCAAGGTAGTCCATTTCGCGCGGCTTGATAAAGTCGCGGTTGATAGTCACGCCAGAGTCTTGAATGAACAGGCGCGACGCCTTGTCCCTGCCACCGTATGCGATTTGCAGTTCCTTCGACATGCGCTTCTTCTCTACGCGGCTCAACTTGTCGGGAAGCGTGATGATGATCTGGTCCGGGTGCAAACCGAACCTGAACATGCGGTATTGTGAGAACGAAATGCTCTCGTCAGCGTCCACCGCCTCGGCTGCGGCCTGAAGCGGGGAGTAACCGTAGTAGAGGTCGTTGGGGCTCGCATACCTGAAGTGGATCACGTCATCGCGCTTGTACAGCTTCACCTCGGTATTCTCACCCTTGAACTCGTAGTGGTCAACAAAGTTGTCCTCACCTGGCACGATCTTGACGTACTGCGACGGCAGCGGCCATATCGCAACAGGCGGTCCGGTAGGTGTAGCGCGTGAAAGAGACCAGTAGGCATCGCCGGTCAATTCAAGGTGAACGAACGTCATGTCGATAAGGTCGCGGAAGGTCATGTCCGGGTTCACCTTGCGAAACAGCTCGCGGATCGGGTGTGAGAACGGCGCTTCCTCCTCCGTCCCGTCCTCGCGAACAAGGTAGAAGCGTAGAGGAACGGACGTGACGCCGCGGGTTATGGCGCGAACAGCGGAGAAGACCCAGCCCTTGAGATGCTTGACCTGTTCCTTCTTGTCATTGGCCCATTCAGCGGGACGGCCCGCGTCCCAGCCCGGTATGAGGACGCGCGCGATGTCGGCGCCTCCATCGGACTTGAACAACGCATCTAGGGCGTTACGTAGACGGCTGATCTCGACTCCTCAAGAGGATTCTACCCCCGCGCGGGCCGAGAATCAAGTAGAAACTACGTCTCTTTGACGTTGCGCAGGCCAGCCTTCAACGCCTCTGGCGACGGGCACCGCCACGCCCGCTTCGGCTCGGTGTCGTCTGAAGGCCGCAGAAGCGTTGCCAGGGCCGCGCGGCAGATCACCAGCGGCGGGGACTCGGCGGTAAGCGCGGCAACCAGCCTCTTGGTATCGGGCCAGCCCAGCATGTAGAACGTGGCCTCCCACATATCGTCTGGCTCCTGACGAAGCATCAAGCGGTAGCCCTGCTTGCGCATCTCGCGCACGGCCATGAAGGCGTCCTCGTGGCGGCTCGACGGCATGAACAAACTGGCGGACAGATGGACGCTGCCCAGCTTCCAGCCGTCGCCGCGTTTATCCCAGTGCATCACGCGCTCGGCCACGAGCTTGTCGAGGGCGTCGCCGACGGCCAGTTCGGTGGCTTCATTCGGCGTCATCATCCGGCTCCACCTTGACTTGCGCCGGAGAACCTTGCCATTTCTCTGTCACCACCTCCTCCGCCTTCAGCGGCACGTTGCGTTCCCTCCGCGCCTTCGTTTCACTTGTGGCAACCGACGCCAAGACATAGCGGAAGCAATCCGCCTTGACGAAAATCCCTGTTTCAAATCCTCGCATTTCGACCGTCACACGCTCATCGTCTAATTCCTTGAGCATGTCTGCCATGAAAAACGGGTCAAGGTATGCCGCAGAATGCCGCCCGCCCCGAAACTCGCCCGCGACTTTGAACCGCTGGCCACGATGTTCCTTTGCGTATGAGCGAAGAACAAGCCCTCCCTTCGCAGCGGTCAGCCTGAACGTGCCGCGCTGATCATTGGTCGAGATGCAGAAGGGCGCAACGTCCTTGACCACCGCCAGCAGATCGGCGCGATCCACCTCAACGGCAGCATCGCAGTCGATGTGCAGATACTCCCCGTAATCGGGAAAGGTGCCCTCAACTTGGCGACACTGAATATCCAGAGACGGCGACGACAGCGTGAAGACGTCCTCTCCCCCCCTCCACTTGATCGCATGAATTTCCACGACCTCGTCGATGTCGCGCAGCAGACCGTTGATGATGCCGACAGCGAACAAGGGCACCAAGAACTGGCCCTTACTCACCACGTCGCCAACAAAACCCGCCCACGCCAAGCATCGTTGATCCGTCGCTACCGCAGTCATACCATCCTTGCGCGCCTCAAGACAAACGCTGTTGAAAGCATAGCGCCTCGTCTCTTCAGTCGCCGCGAACATTGTCCGTATGAACAACCGCCGAAGATCAGACGAGAAGATGGTCGCCAGCTTCCGGGCCTTGCCTCCTGGCGGCTTCGGCAACACGACGCCAGACGCGAACACCCTCGGCTTGAGCCTCACCGTGTCGGTCCCGACCCGCAGAACCAGCCCATCGTCACGGAGGCACGCGTCCGCCCATTTGCCCTTCCGGCTTTTCAGCCAGCGCAGGATCATTTGCGCGTCGTACAGGTCTGCCTGGGAGCCGCCCACGAACGGGTGCTTGAAGGTGCGCGTAACGAATAGCTCGCCGTCCGTCGCGTACAAGATGAGCTTGCCGCCGCCCTGCTCTATCCGAACCAGTCCGCCAGCATCACTGTTGACGCGCGCCGCAACCTTGCTGCACGCTGTCAACGCGCGGACAAAGACGGCCTTGTCCAGCGGGCCATCTGCGACCGCCACGGTCCCGCGCTTCTTCGCGGTGGCCTTCTCACGCCGTTCCTCAATCCAGCCCTTGAGCTTCGGCCCGCACACTTTACAGAGCGTGCGGTTGAGAGCCTCCAATTCCTTTAGTTCGGCCTTGCTTATCATCCTCAGCCCTCCCTCAACTGCGGCGCTTTCGGGTACGCTTTTCGCACGATATTCGCACAGCGCATCAACATCTTTGTTCGGGCGGCGGCGGCGGCGGCGGCGTCGTAGGCGTAGGCGGCGTCGGCGGCGGCGTAGGCGGCGGCGGCGGCGGCGGCGGCGTTGGCGGCGTAGGCGGCGTTGGCGGCGGCGTAGGCGGCGGCGGCGGCGTTGGCGGCGGCGTAGGCGGCGTAGGCGGCGGCGTTGGCGTTGGCGGCGGCGTTGGCGTTGGCGTAGGCGGCGGCGTTGGCGGCAGACCGTACCGCTGCCAAACCAACGCCTTCACCTCTGGCCCATGCCTCCGCAGCCTCAATTGCCTTTCGGGGCCGCTTCTCTCCCGAACGAACATACTTGAGCGCGAGCCGCGCGCACTTGCACGCGCAGAGCACTACTTTCTTGCGACTCTTGCTCTGAGGTCCGCCTGCGAGCTTGCCGATCATCCAAAGCATCCAGTCCCCGCGCTCACAAGCGTCCCATGCTGCTTGTGCATTCGGAAACCCGCGCGCCCACAGCACGGCTTCCCCACAGGCATTCAACTCCTCAAGTCTCTGGATCGTCGTATTCTTCATCTCGTTCTCCTCTCTCTCAGACACCTGCGTCGGGGCCGGTCACCGAACCCGGCGCGGGTGCCCGGAGGCTACCCGCGGCCATGAAAACTGTCGCTAGAGTTTCTTCATTGGCTTTTCCTCCTTCACCAAGCCTAATTCCTCCAGTGACTTTTCGCCGACGACCCTGCAGCGCTTCACGCGAAATTTGCCATCGGTCGCGGTCGGAATGGCAACGATGTCCTCGGCCTTGAACTCAACGACCAAGACGCGATAGCCAATCTTCCATTCCTTGATGCACCAGTCCGCCGTAGCGAGGCTGATACCAGCGGCGCACTGTTCCGTCTCGTCGTCGTTCCATTTAGCTACTGAAATCTCGGCGCCGATATTGTATTTGAGACCGCCCTTGAATGGCCCCTCACCTGCCGCGTTGACCAGCTTGTAGGCCCGTATCAGGCCCGGCTGGTCACGAAGCATCAGAAGAGGCGTCGTCCGCCACGCATCCAGACCCTTGGCGCGCGAGAGGTCGGCGCCCGAGAGGTTGGCGCGCGAGAGGTCGGCGCCCGAGAGGTTGGCGCGCGAGAGGTTGGCGCCCGAGAGGTTGGCGCCCGAGAGGTTGGCGCGCGAGAGGTTAGCGCGCGAGAGGTTGGCGCGCGAGAGGTCGGCGCCCGAGAGGTTGGCGCGCGAGAGGTTGGCGCCCGAGAGATTGGCGCGCGAGAGGTAGGCGCCCGAGAGGTCGGCGCGCGAGAGGTCGGCGCCCGAGAGGTTGGCGCGCGAGAGGTCGGCGCCCGAGAGGTTGGCGCGCGAGAGGTTGGCGCGCGAGAGGTTGGCGCGCGAGAGGTAGGCGCCCGAGAGATTGGCGCGCGAGAGGTAGGCGCCCGAGAGGTTGGCGCCCGAGAGGTAGGCGCCCGAGAGGTAGGCGCCCAAGAGGTAGGCGCCCGAGAGGTTGGCGCCCGAGAGGTCGGCGCCCGAGAGGTTGGCGCGCGAGAGGTAGGCGCCCGAGAGGTTGGCGCCCGAGAGGTAGGCGCCCGAGAGGTTGGCGCGCGCTTTGGTCGCAATCTCAAGCGCCTCCCGAAGACCGCTTGCTTCTCCTTCCCACAGAACGTTTCCGCTACGACCCCTAATCTCAATGTTCATCTCTTCACCTCCAAATGTCGCCGCACCGCTGGCGTCTCCAGAATGGCAACCACAGCGGCACCCGACTTAG